>OBZL01000094.1_pt1 | contig 33287 bp, 37 predicted proteins | sample 1476921 | NCBI WGS metagenome assembly OBZL01 (sample SAMEA2580239, study PRJEB22360) | human gut metagenome | biome: human gut; feature: human-associated habitat; material: faeces | place: Denmark | collected 2008/2010
CTATAACAAATAATCTAATAATGAATTATAATATATTTAGATTATTTAGGAGACTTAAGAAATGGTAAACCAATTAATAATTTTAGGAAATGGATTTGATAGAGCTTCGGATTTAAAGTCAGGATATATGGATTTTTTCAATTTTAGATTTAAAGATTCAGACAGTACTAGTAGTTTTTGGTATTATATTTTGAGATCATGTTATAATAAAAAATTGTCTAGCGATTTATGGAGTGATATTGAGAAATTAATTTCAGTACATCTAAAAAACATTATAACACTATATAATAACGAAACAATTTTAAGTGGCAAAGATATTGAGAGTATATATATCGAAACATTAAGCACTGATTACTCTACCAGTGAGGAGCTAACGCAAAAAGCACTCCATAATTTTTTGTGGAATCATAATGGTATACCTATTGTTCCAGAACTAGATAATTTATTATTACTAATTCAAAAAGATTTAAAAATAGTCGAAGATGAGTTTTGTTCTTATTTAACTAATCAAATAGAGATCCAGGAACAATCAAAAGATGATTATTTTAAAGATATAACTAATTTGGGAAATAATTACTTATTAAAATCTCGAATTATTTTTGAACTCTTGTATAAAAGTAATATTTCTAGTGCATTCACATGTAATTCTTTTGTTGCACTACATGATTTTCATAACGAAAATTGTTTCAATTCCTATGAAGGATTTCTTAGCTACATTTATGACTTAGAAAGTAATAATGAATTTAATGTTGAAACATCAATATTGAATTTTAATTATACATTACCTAGAATAGATAAATTACAACGTAATATTCATGGAACCCTGAATGATAAAAATATTATTTTTGGAATAGATTATGATTCTTTAATTGATATACAAAAAGATAAAAATGTTACCCTGCCTGTTGAATTTACCAAATCATACAGGATATTACAGAACGGAAATATATTTCAATATCCAATTCCCTCTGAATTAACTTTTATAAAATTTTATGGTCATGGTCTGGGTGAAGCAGACTATTCTTATTTTCAATCAATTTTTGACTCAATTAATCTTTATTCCAGTGACACTGTACTAATTTTCTATTGGAGTTGTTATAACGAGAATATTAGGGAACAAATTAAATCTCAACAAGTTCATGCAGTACATAAATTAATTGAAAAATATGGAGATACTTTTAATAATAAGAATCATGGCAGAAATTTATTCACAAAACTTCAATTAGAAAATCGTTTAATTATTCAAGAAATACTTTATAATGATATTCTAAATCCATATTAAACAAAACACCCCCACAAAATATTGTGGGGGTGTTTGTGGGGAAGATTCAATTGAATCTTTCCTTTTTTAATCGCCTTAACTTTAACGAAAAGACTTTAAAACTAGGCTTTCACCTTTAAACAACCAATAGATGATTATTTAAGAGTAACAATTGCACAACCTGTTAAATGTGCAATATCAAGGGGTTTGAGTTCTTAATTTGAAGTTTGGCAGGAATTTTGGCATAAAATTGAATCCAATCCTGCACTTTTGATATTTTGTGTGATTTCTTCAGAAACTGTTTTATCTAAAGCATTAAACCAGTGACTGTAAGTATTCAAAGTTGTTGATTTATCGGCATGTCCCATACGTCTGGCTACATATAAAATATCTTTTTTCAAGACATTGATTAGATAGGATGCATGGCTATGTCTGAGACCTTTTCCTGTAATTACTGGAACTCCTACCTGTTGAGCTTTCCGTTTGATGATGCGACAAATGGTTGATTTGCAAAAAGGATCTCCAAATCTTGAAATGATAAAATCTGTATCTTGATTTGCAAACTGATTTTTTCGCCAAACTTGAAGTACTTCAATAGTAATATCATCCAATTCAATAAGTCGTTCACCTGCTGGAGTCTTTGTTTGGTCTTTACGATACCAATTACCATTTTCATTTTTCTCTAAGGTTGTATGTACCTTTAGAAATTTTTTATCAAAATCAATATCCTCCAAACATAAAGATAAACCTTCGCTCACTCGTACACCTGTCATATAATATAACCAGATGGCAGTAAATCGTTGCAATTCTTCATAATCATGTAAGTCAAATGATTTGATAAATGTCTGAAACTCCGCATAGGTCCAAAATGGAGTTTCTGGATGTTTACCTCTAGGATTATCTAATGCTTTACAAGGCATATTTGAAATATAGCCAAGTCTTTCTGCATAACCCATACAAGCTTTAAACCTTGACCATAAATTTTTCGCATAGTTTTCAGAATAATTCTCTATGATATGCAATCTAAAAGCTTCGCAATCTCTAGGAGTTATTGCTTTTAATGGCTTTAAACCAAAATATTGAATAAAAAGTTTATGATGAGGAAGAGCCGTCTTATATGTCACAGACTGAACCTTTTGCTTATATGCTCTTAAATAAATTTTGTTCATATAGTTTTCAAAAGTCATATTGTAATTTTCTAAACTGACTTTGTTGGCAAATTCATATTTTATACGAACTAATTCGTCATATGCTTCTTTCATTGTTTCAAAGGTTTTACCATATTGATTTTTTCTAGCTTTCTTTTGTACCCTTTTGCCAGTTACTGGGTCGATTCCAAGATCAATCTGATAAAATATCTTTCCCTTATTATCACAATAAACACCTTTGTATTTTTTACTACTTTTTGTTGCCATTTGGATTCTCACTTTCTAAATGTTATTTAGATAGTGGAATCCCTATTAATTGTTCCACAATTTCTGCTGGTGCGATACCTAGTCTTCGATTGTCAAAGGGCGATTTACTTAATTGTACCGCATTATGGTCAACTTTGCGAGCTTCTTCAAACTTTTTTACAGCAATTTTTTTAGCTTCACGAATAATGTCTCTAGAGGTATGTTCAGGAAATCCTAAGTTCATTAAATCTTTATATGTAGCAGTTCTCATACACTTTCCTCCTTCAAATCACTAAGTTATTTTACACGCTAGATGGGATTTGAATGGTTAGTTCAATCATGGGAATTTCACCCGCTGTCCTTTTTCGATGGCAGCCTGAACGGTCAGAAGTATCATTATCATTATTTGTGTTATGGCAGATAGGTCACCATCCTATTTTTGAATAAATGATTTTCGCTCATTTCCTGGCGCATTACATTCTATTGCTCAACAAATAAATAAAGTCCCACCTAGAATTATTCAATTGTCAATGAACAAATCAGGAGGGACTATTTTAAATTATTCTTTATTCGGTGGGGAAAGTCAGTTTGCCCCAACAAATAATCTGTACTAACGTTATATAGATTTGAAAGTTTTATTATTACATCTGCCGATAAAATACGTTCTCCTCTCTCAATTTTTGAATAAGCAGAGTGGGTAAACGAAAGCTTTTCGGCAACGTATTTTTGAGTGAAATCATTGTCTTCTCTCAAATCCCTTAAACGTCGGTACATCAATCTTTCTCCTAAGGAAAAGTATAGAGGATAACTAGGAGAAATTTGATATATTGTCCTAATTGGACAATAGAAATAAAACTCCCAAACCGTTTATTTCTTTACAAATTAGACGGTTTGAGAGTAGCTTTATTATACATTATACAAAAATAAACAAGAATATGTTGGAAATTTGAACATTTATTCAATATGAATGGAAAAATCGTCTGTCTTGTATTTATCCATATTTAAAACTCTTACATATTCATCCAACTTTCTAGCCGCATTTTCGTATTCTTCGATTTTATTGTCTAGCTGATTCTGTATCATTTCAATCTCAGATTCAATCTGTCCAATTGTTACATTCTGCGATAAATTCATCTTGGAACATTCATACTTAGCTAATTGCTTGGTATCTTGATTATCACTTTGTAGGTTAACAACTACTTCTGCCATCTTGTTTAAGGTGGTGTTTTTGTCTTGAAGATTTGTCAATTCAATATCTAGCTGTGCGATGTCTCCAACCAATTCATCTTTTAATTCTAGAAAGGATTTATTTTGAATGTTTAATGTCATCAATAAATTGATTTCTTCAATTTTTTGTTGAAGACTGACCAGACTTATTCGTCTCTTATAAGGTAAAGACTTATTGTCAAACGTTAGTTGGCGAATCAAGTCCCTTCCTTTCATAAATCGATTCATTTCTGAGTCCTCTTTATGATAAATGAAATAAGAAGATGTTTCTCGAATAAACACCTGATACTGCTTCTTATTTTCTTGTTCTAAGATATTAAGTTGATGATTTGGAATGAAGATTAGTCCTTCTTGTCCAATACCCATCCAAACTTTAACAAATAGACCATCTAGCACAATTTTTTCAATTTGCTCCTCCGTGATCTCAACTTCAAACTCATGTACAGCATCTCTCTTAGTTTTATACGTTTCATAAGCTTCGGTTATTTCTTCTACAGTCAATATTTCTGAAAGCTGTTGTGTCTCAAACTTTTCAAATTCTATTTTTACTTCATTATTATGAAGCACTTCAAACACATCATGTTCCTTGAAATAACTATCAAAATACGTAGTATCATAAAGATTTTTCTTTCTTAATGACTTATTTGGTATGGAAATGCAGCTTTTTCCATCAGAAAGAACAAAATCTATCGTTTTTTTCTTGCTCTTCAATTCTAATCCCAGTAACCGAGCTTTCTCAACTAAATCATCAAATGAGTTGGATCTTAGCAATAAAAATTCTAAAATCAGTTCAATCTTTTTCTTGGCAAAGTAACGTTGAAAATATTCTTTTGAATAGGGTTCTCTCTTATTCAGCTTATCTCCTTGGATGACTTGCTTCATATTTCTATCTGTCATAAAAAATCGGCTATGTTTCCTTGAGAAATCTATTTTGACATTTAGTTGCTCAGCTTTTTGCATAAAATCATTGAAATCAATTGAATGTTCCATGAGAAAAAATAACCGCTGCTTCAATTCGTATTTGTGATTAGAACGTCGATAGACCTCATAATCTCTATGAGAATAACGTTTAGGTGGAATGATTTTAGCACCCGCTACTTTAGAAATTCTATCCGAAATCATTTGTAAATTTCTTTCAAGAGCGTAGTCCCACTTCAACTTTTTTTGAGATTGGCTATTGATTGAGTTGATAATAATGTGATTATGACAATGGTCCTGATCAACATGAGTGGCAACAATGAATTTATATTGACCACCTATCAACTCTTTTATCGTTTCATAGCCAATACGATTGATTTCCTCTGGGCTTAATTTATCTTCAGATGAGAAAGACTGAATAATATGATGAGCATGTATTTTCTGTTGCTTTTTCTCTTGTCTATCAAACCGTGAGTCGTAGAGTTGGTCATTTGAAAGAAAATTATTTTGATACATCTTCACCAGTTCCACATAGTCAGGAAAATCAAGATAATTACTCATCCCAAAATCTGAAATCAATGATAAATTCCTGGTTTTCTTAGGATCAAGAATATACTTAATCAATTGACGGCGGTATTTTTTCCCATGAACAGCATAATGCTTAGTGATGACCATAAAATTCTCTCAATCGCTGACACTTTATGTCAAAATCTTGTTGTAACTGTGTTTCTAACTCTGCTATACCGAGCTGCAATTCTTTGACTTGTTGAAGACTAAGTAGGTGGCTTTGATTTACCGAACGTGCAATCTGGTTTATATTATTTCCAATCCTACGAATTTCAAAAATCAGGTCTTGAAAACCTCTTGTATCGATTGTGATAAAATTCATACGAGGATTGAGTAAGGTTTTTCTGGCATAATGCGAAAAGTTTGGACACTGACTCTGAGCAAGATTTTTATTGAGGATAATTAATTCTTGATCACTCAAATACACCTTTTTCAAATTGGTTCGATAACGATTTTCCATAATAACTTACCCCATGTACTTGTCTTTGAATGAATAGCTTAATGGAATAGTTACCTCAATTTCCTTCATCAAGTCTTTGATACAAGTCAGGATGATTTCAAGATGTTCCATAGTAACTGATTGAGACAACTTTGCCAGAACAAGTATTTCATGTACATCCCGGTAAATCTGTTCTACTTTTTGGTGCTGTAAATATTTTATCCATTCTTCAAGCTGCTGAGATGGTTGGTGGTCTATTTTCAATAATTTACCTCTAGCAAAAGGGGAAAATTGTTCATATCCCTCCTGTTCCATAAAATTTTGTATCTGTTGATACTCTTCTATTGAGAAATTGACTTCCTTACGTATCTCTCTAACTAGATTTCCCATCCTGTATCCTCCTCATTCTTTAATATCGGTATATCCCCGCCCTCGTATTAGACACGGCACTGCATAATATCTTCCTTTCAGGTCTTTGCGAGCTCAGATATTGTGTCCACAATATCCCAAAAATCATATCGCCAGCTGACCAAAACCTTCCAGTTTTGACAGCCAACGATAAGATAACTTGGTGGCTCCGCCCCCCAAACCCCCAGTGAAAAATCAAGGATTGATTTTCTTAGGAATGGTATTAGGATAACAGGGATGATTTGGAAAAGGTATCACAAAATTGATATAATACTTTTATAGGAATATTTTCAAAGAGGTGCATTATGTCCAAATCATCTAAACAAATTGAAGAAGATGCTGTCGATTATTTAAAAATGGCGTTAAAAAAATCAAAACATATTAACAGAGAAATTTCTGAGGGAGATAAATAACCAATCTGGGATGGTCACATATACTTTTACAAAAATATAGAAAGACGAAATATTGATTTTTTGGAGCGAATTCCTGTTCAGTTTAAAGGTTGTGATGATTATTATAACGAAAATGTTGGACACCCTCTAAGCAGGATTAATTTGGAGCATTATCTAACTGAAGGTGGTGTGCTCTACTTTGTAGTGTACTCGAAAGACGTTAGTCCTACTGTCACTTATGCTTCACTAACACCAAAAGTCATTAAGAACGTATTGCCAGCTAGTGACAAGAAAAAAAGAATTAAGAAAAAAGAAGATATCTTTCTCCTGTTCTGGATGGCTATAATAGCGAAATTATTGATTTTACCTTATCCCGCTCTCCAAACCTCATACAAGTCAAGACCATGCTTGAGAAGGTCTTCCCTGAGGAAACTTACCCAAATACCATTCTCCATAGTGACCAAGGTTGGCAATACCAACATGAAGTCTATCACCGCTTTCTTGCAAGTAAAGGCATACATCCTTCCATGTCTCGCAAAGGGACCAGCACGGATAATGGTATGATGGAATCCTTCTTTGGTGTCTTGAAGAAAGAGATGTTTTATGGCTTTGAGAAGACTTTCAAGTCTCTGGATCAACTGGAGCAAGCTATCACCGAGTATATTTTTTACTACAACAATAAATGCATTAAAGAAAAACTAAAAGGACTTAGTCCTGTTCAGTATAGAATTAAATCCTTTCAATAATATTTTTTGTCTAACTTTTTGGGGTCAGTACAATGACTCATAAATATTTTTTTGCAAGTTCAAATACTCCATGAGATTAATAACTTTATTATTTTAGCCAACTTTACTAATCGTATAAACATTCTCCAAATTTCTCAACATCAATTGAGAAATTTGGCTTTTTCCGTTGCTCAGTTAAAGCGTCCTTTAGTTGTATATTTCCTGTTAATATCCCTTTTGAAGCATAACATTGTTTTCAATGATCGCATCCGATTGTTGACACCCATTTTAGAACCTATTCTTTGATTTTCAATAAGCGTAAACTGTTTAATGTTACAAGTAAAGTTGCTCCCATATCAGCAAATATCGCTATCCAAAGTGTTAACCAACCGGGCATGACCAAAAGTAATGCCACTAATTTAATCGCCCAAGAGAAGGTAATGTTTTGCTTGATGATTGCTAAAGCCTTACGGCTTAATTTTATTGTATATGGCAATTTACTCAAATCATCAGACATTAAGGCGATGTCAGCCGTTTCTAAAGCTGTATCAGTTCCAGCACCACCCATTGCTACACCAACGGTAGATGCCGCAAGGGCTGGAGCATCATTCACGCCATCTCCGACCATCCCCACACTTTGATGTTTTTCTCGAAGTTCTTTAATAAAATTAAGCTTATCTTCTGGAAGTAAGTCAGCTTTAATATCCGAAACACCAACTTGTTTTCCGATGACTGTTGCCGTTCTTTGGTTATCGCCTGTTAGCATCACTGTTTCGATTCCCATATTGTTCAACTTGCCGATAACTTCTTTAGACGATTCCCTCATTTCATCGGCTACGGCAATAAACGAAAGAATTTCTTTTTCTGTTCCTAACACCATCACCGTTTTACCTTGAGTTTGCATATCGGCAATTTTTTCTTTTTTATCGCTTGAAATGCTTCCGTGTAATTCCTCAAAAAGATTTTGACTTCCCACATAATACATTTCATTATTTATTTTGGCTTTAACGCCTTTACCTGTAATGGATTGAAAATCCTCTACTGTTACTTCATTGAATTTTAATCCATTTTCTTCTGCTTTTCGCATAATCGCTGAAGCAAGAGGGTGCTGCGATCCTTTTTCAATGGCTGATGTTATGGTTATTAATTCATTTTCATTTCTACCATATGTCACAATGTCTGTTACAGCTGGAATCCCTTTGGTTAATGTTCCTGTTTTATCAAATGCTATCGCTTTTAAGTGTCCTGCTGCTTCTAAATGGATACCACCTTTAATTAATACACCATTTTTCGCTGCATTTCCTATTGCTGTAACCACAGCAACTGGAGTTGAGACTACTAAGGCACAAGGACAACCAACCACTAATACAGCTAATCCTTGATAAATCCATTGGCTCCAGTCTCCGCCAAATAATGGTGGAACTACTGCAATTAAAAGAGCTAGTATGACAATAGCTGGTGTATAGTATTTTGCAAATTTATCGACAAACGCTTGAGAGGGGCCCGTTCTGCTTGGGCTTCTTCTACCAAGTGAATGATTTTTGAAAGAGTAGTATCTTCAACTCGTTTTGTTACTTTAACCTCAAGTAACCCTTCTTCATTCAAGGTTCCTGCAAATACTTCATCATTTGTGATTTTCGTTACTGGAACACTTTCACCTGTAATCGCAGCCTGATTTAATGTCGATGTACCTTTAACCACTATTCCATCCATTGCTAACTTTTGACCGGGCTTAACTATCATGATGTCTCCAACTTGAATCTCATCAACATGAATCATCATTTCTTCATTGCCTCGTCGAATTAACGCTTCTTTTGGGGCAATATCCATTAAAGATTCAATAGATTGACGTGCTTTATCCATTGAATAACGCTCTAATGCTTCACTAATCGCAAATAGGATAACAACGGTTGCCCCTTCACCCCATTCACCAATAATTGCAGCTCCTATAATGGCAATAGTCATAAGCGTATTCATATCGAAATTTAATCTTCTTAAATTTTTGAGACCTTTAATAAATAACGAATATCCACCGATTAAAATGGACGCTGCATAACCAATTGTCGGTAGAACATGCTCTTCACCATACTGCTCTCCTAAGAACCAGCTAACTACAAGTAAAAGAGCTGATATATATACCTTAATGTTTTCTTTCTGCTTCCAAAAAGGTTCTCCTCCTACCCTTTGTTCTTTTTCATCTCGAATTTTTAAATTTTCAAATGCTCCTGCTTTTTCTAATTCTTCAATGGTTGTCGTCCCTTTAACATAAACTTTAGATGCTCCGAAATTTACTTTCGCATCCTGAACACCGGGAAGTTCTTTAACATTATTTTCAAAAATGGCTGCACAGTTAGTACAAGTAAATCCTTGAACACGATAGGCTTTCATTTCTTTTTCAGACTGTTTTGCTTTCCCTCTAGACATTGATCTTCACCTCTTTCTTATGTGCCAATGCAATCATCATAATTTGTCTGATATGCTCATCATCTAAGGAATAAAATGCAAGTTTTCCCTCTTTTCGAAACTTAACAATCCCTTGCTTATGGAGCGTTCGCAGGTGATGAGAGGTATTTGCAACCGTAACACCTATAATATTTGCAATATCACACACACACAGTTCGTCATCTTGACACAATGCATAGGTAATTTTTGCTCTATTTTTATCTGCAATAGCTTTTAACATTTGGGCAACACTAGAAATATCTACTGTCTGTAAATTACCTTGTATTCGATTGACCTTTTCTTCGTCATAACAATAAATTTCACAAGTATTTTTTTTAATCATATTCTCACCTCAATATCATTAAAGTATTTGTTTGAATATAGTATAACCCTTTTCATTAATTAATTCAAGTGTTTTTTTGAATGAATAAAAAAATTCATAAAAAAAGACTTGGAGTACCCAATTCTAATAACAAAATAACCAAACTGCATAAGACTTTAAGTACATAACATTATTAGTATTGAACTTGTTGAGGAGGTGCTTTATGAATCAGCTTGAGTTTCAGCGTAATCACCTGCAAATGGACTATTACAGCGAGAGCTACCAAGATTTTGAACGTGACTTCTACCGCTACTCCAACATGAATATTCCATTGATCTTCCTGACCGATGATATCCTCAAAACAATGGCGACTTCACGTAAGAATTACTTTGTCCTGAATAAGGAAAAGTCCAAAGATAACCGCGATCACTTCTTCATATTTGAAGTAAGAACCTTAGAAGAGAATCCACTAATCTATCATTATACATATAAGAAAACAACTACATACTTAACACAAAAATAGGAACTGTTCAATTGACTGTTCCTATTTTTAATCTTCATAAAATCTAAGCTATTCTATTTTGAAAAATTTACCATCTTCGAATATTTTTCCAAAGGACCAGATGGTTTAAAACTAGGTCCCTGCCGACCAATTATTAATTTTCCTTCCCAGATTTCCTCAGGGATATTACTATCTGTTAGCTTAAACAAACTTTTTGAGTTTCCAAGTCGTTTAAAATATGCTCCAGAATAAATTGGCTCCTGATTACTGTCATTTGTGATAAAAGGGTCTTTATTCGAAATGTAAAAATCAAACTCGTTACGATCTCTCCCAAAATAAAAGATTGGTATCTCAAGCATATTATCAATTTTTCTATTATGAATATACTCACATAGATTTAAGTAGCCACTTTCTACAGTTTTAATCAAACCGAGATCTAGTTTATCTTGCTCCGATATTCTATACCCTCCTAGTACTAGATAAAAAATTAACAATGCATGGTTTCTAGTTTCTTCAATTGTTGTCCAATCATTTAAATTATGCTTATGAAAATAGCCATTTCTTAATCCTACAAAAGTTGACAATGACTCAACAATATAATAATACGTTTCGTCATCAATACCATCAGCAAGTAAATCCATATTACGTGGATAGAATTTCTGACTGTTAAAATCTCCAAAAAAACTTGTAATAGATTTAAGATTTATATTTTTAACTTTTGAACTATCATTAAGGAGTTTGTCAGAGAGTGTATCTAACGGTTTAGCTCCTGCAAATATTTTACGGTTTACAGAATCCTTTTCTATGGTATGTAAAGAGATATAGGAAAATAGAAATTGTTCAATAGATTTAAAATACCCCATGGCTATTGATGTTAAATCAATATTTTCTGCATTTTGAAGAGAGTAAAATAGTTACTCCCTTATATGCTTTCGACATTGATTATCTGAATATTCCTAAATATGTCGGTCTATCAAAGGAGCAGATTCTGGAAAACTACCGCATCCTCCTGACCTATTTGAATATCCCATGGTTTCTCGCATTGGATATGCCGGATTTCCCTAGTTCGGCTAGTGGGCTTTTCCACTTTTTCGAGGTCAAGAAGCTTTTTATGCTGGACTACCTGATCTTGATCTTTTCTGGAATGGGCACGCTATGGTTTGTACGACATCTAAATAGGAGACGAGAATCTTGGCGGCTCCTACCCTACTTCCGCCAGGGAACCCTTATTCCCCTTGCTATCCTTTTGGCTCTCCTGGTTAGCTTCGACACGCTGTTTGTGCTTTTCCATAAAGTTTTCTTTAACAATGACGCCTGGCTCTTCAATGCCACTACTGATCCTATTATCTTAGCTTTACCTGCCGAGTTCTTTATGCACAGTTTCCTCTTGGCCTTTGGATTAATCGAAGTCTTCCTAATCCTGGGGTACTTCACTACTAAATATCGAATCTCTGCCCCAAGCCGTTGATTAAAAAGGTTATGGTTCATAAGAAAAACAGGGCTCTCCATCGAAAGCATGGGAGCCCTGTTTTTATCGAAAATTTATCGATCTATGATTTTCCTTATACAGCATACTGGCTGGTCTGACCCGATTCTGGAAGGGGGTCAAACCAGCCAGTGTTTTTTCGTTCCTGCTTCGTTTTATTTCGGCTCTAATTTCAATGTCATAGCATTGATGGCAACAATAACGGTCGATAAGGACATGAGGACGGCGCCGAAGGCCGGACCCAAGGTAATGCCGATAGGAGCAAGGAGGCCAGCAGCAATTGGAATCGCGATAAAATTGTAGCCTGCTCCCCATACCAAGTTTTGTTTCATTTTACGTGTCGTCTTGTTTGCTAACTCGATAAAGGATTCAATATCCCCTGGATCAGACTGAGTAAGGATAATATCCGCAGAATCCAAAGCTACTTGCGTTCCAGCTCCGATTGCAATACCTACGTCTGCCAAGGCAAGGGAAGGTGCGTCATTGACCCCGTCTCCTACCATGATAACCGTCTTGTTTTGGTTTTTCATGGACTCGACCAGCTTGTACTTATCTTCCGGAGATTGATTGGCTTGGTATTGAATACCTAGAACTTCTGCAACTCCTTGTGCAGCTTCCTCGTTATCACCAGTAGCCATGAGTGGTTCAATTCCGTATTTTTTCAGCACCTCGATCAAGTTTCTGCTGGTTTCTTTCAGTTCATCTCCCAATGCGACAGCGCCGATTGCTTCATTATTTTCTACAAGGATACTTAAAGTAGCGCCTTTCGGAATATCCATACGCAATGCTTTTCCGTATGCCTTTTGGCTGATTAATTGATAGTGGTGGCCGTTCGCCTCCCCTTCTATTCCTGCTCCCGAAACGATTTCAATGGAGTCAAAGGAAACTGACTTAATGCCTTTCGCTTCAGCGTGGTTCACAATCGATTGGGCAATCGGGTGACTGGAGCCCGCCTCTATACCCGCCAACAAGCCTGTAATTTCTTCTTCAGAATATTTATCACTCAAAACAGTGACGTCCAAGACTTTAAATTCACCAGTTGTTAAAGTACCTGTTTTATCCAATACCATAACATCCGCTTTAGTAGTTAATTCCAAAGCTTCTCTATTTTTAACCAGTAATCCTCGGCTTGCACCCAAACTAGTACTACGTGATACTACCAAGGGAATAGCAAGACCCAAAGCATGTGGGCAGGCAATAACTAACGCAGTCACAGTAAAGATAACGGCTGTAGGTAAATCTGCAATGATCATCCAGGCTACTAGAGCGATTAAAGCTACTACAACGGCAATGTAGAACAACCAGCTAGCTACTTTGTGAGCCACATTCTCTGCTCGAGATGGTTGGCTTTGTGCTTGGCTGATTAATGTCTGAACCTGAGAAATGAAGGACTTATCGCCCGTCTGCTTTATTTCCACATAGAGGACTCCGCCACCATTGGTTGATCCACCGATGACCTCATCTCCGGGTTTTTTTTCAATTGGTTTCGATTCCCCAGTCACAAGCGCTTCGTTTACACGGGATTCTCCGCGGATAATGATACCATCAGCTGGAACATTTTCTCCTGCTTGAACACGGATAACATCTCCAATCTGAAGTTCAGACACAGGACGAGTCTCAATCGAATCGTCTTCTAAAACAACATGAGCATCTTTCGGCACCAACTCAGCCAATGCTTTTTGCGCGTCCCCTGCTTCACCCAATGCCTTCATTTCAATCCAGTGTCCTAATAACATGATTAAAATTAACGTTGTAAACTCAAAGAAGAAGTCCATGACATGTTCTCCGGTCACATATCGAGCGGCCACTGCGTAAAGACTATAGGCATAAGAAACCGTTATTCCCAAAGTAATCAAGGACATCATGCCTGGAGCTTTTGAATTAAACTCATCTTTCGCACCCATGTAGAATGGTTTTCCGCCATAAATGTATAGAATTGTTGCCAATACAGCTGCTACAACGTCTGCATAAGGAAAGATAATTTGGAAAGGCAACTGAATATCCATCATAGGCGTAATGAGTAAGATTGCAATTCCTAATGGGAGTGACTTCAAGAAAATCTCCTTAAAGCTACCGTGATGGTGGTGGGCATGCCCTCCCATTGCGCCATGATCCATTTCACTGTGATCCATATTGCTGTGATCCATCTGACTATGTTCCATTTCATTATGGTCGTGTTTTGAGTGATCCATGTCGCCGTGATTATGATGACTATGTGACGAATGTTTTTTGTTATTTCTCATTTTTAATTCCTCCTTATTATATTAGAGACTGATTTTAAATTTTTAGAACTTTCTCATCTAACACTGCATATAATTCTCACGAAAAGGGTTCTATACTTTATCTCTAGCTACTATCTATGAATAAATGTTATTCGTACTTTATGCACTTAATACTGAATAGTTAGTTTCTGCTAAAGCAGCATTGAGCGTTTCGGTATCAATCTCTGTTTGACTTTCAAGTACTGCTTTTTTAGTCGCTAAATCAACCTCTACAGATTCAACCCCTTCAATAGCTGAAAATCTTTCTTGTACCGTGTTCGCACAACCTGCACATTTTACGCCATCTAATAAGATTTCTTTTTTCATTATTTTATTCCCCTTTTTTTATCTTCTCCTATTATATAGAATAGGTAGAAGTTTAAATCCCAGATAAGCTACGTGTTTTCTAAACAACTGCTGGTTTGAATCGTCTTAACCGTAAAGCATTGAGCAAGACCGATACGGAGCTGAAACTCACGGCGACTGCCCCGCCAACATTGGACTCATCAATGGTCCGCCAAAAATATACAAAAGACCCATCGCAACTGGAATACCTACAAGGTTGTAAGCAAAAGCCCAGAACAAGTTTTGTTTAATGTTTCGTAGCGTTGCATGACTTAAATCAATCATAGTCAATACAGCGGTTAAATCATTACGCATAAGGACAATATCAGCCGATTCAATCGCCACGTCTGTACCTGATCCAACTGCAATTCCGACATCTGCTTGAGCTAATGCGGGTGCATCGTTAATGCCGTCTCCAACCATCGCTACCTTCTTGCCTGCCTCTTGTAGTTTTTTGACTTCCTCTGCTTTATCTTCAAGTAATACTTCACTTAATACACTGTCTATACCCACTTGCTTAGCAATCGCTTTGGCTGTTCGTTTGTTATCTCCAGTAATCATGATTACTTCAACACCGCGTCTTCTAAGTTCTTTAACAGCCTTCATGGCAATCGCATTGCCCTTCTGTACACTGACAATCCACTTCTTCTACTGCGAAAGATTTTTTTATCTCTAATATTTTCTCTAGTCGATCTATATCATCGAAGCTTAAAACATGATCTTCAATGATGCTTCCTATTACATTTCCGACTTTCTTATTGCAAATACGGTTAAAAATATCTTCTGCATAATCCCTTACGGCTTCTGTCTCTTCAATATTGGCAGTGTAAATAAACTTTCTACCTTCATGCTCTGTATTTAGTACGCCTTTTCCAACTAATCGACCTAAGATCGTTTTGATAGTGGATTGTGTCCAGTCCATTTTTTCTTGCATTACGGAAATGACTTTTTTACTAGTTACTCGATCATTTGCCCAAACTACACGCATGACTTCCCATTCAGCATCTGTGATAGAAGTATTAAGTTCTATTGTGCTCATTTTCCTTTCCTCCTTGTTGTTTACGTATGTAAACGAATATGTTCAAAATAAGTTTACTATTGTAAACGAAATATGTCAAGTCTTTTTATTAAATTCTCACTTTTTGGGGTCAGTCCCTTAAAACTGAAAGTTTTAAAATGAAATTAGCCATCTACCTATACTGTGAGATGAAGGCTACGACTCATTCTGATAACTCATCGATTTCATTTGATGACAGGTTTGGAGCTGTTAGGCAAATTTGCCAAGGCTAATCATAGCCTTGCTTTAGCCCAAAAAAGACATCCAAGAGATTTCTCTTGAATGTCTGTAAACGCTGATATAATCGTAGGTCGCTTTGCTTTAAATTATACTTTTTTCTTAAACATTTGATACGAGTAGGTATTTCTTGTGAGTAATTTTCATCAAAAATTTCATATATAATCTCCCTATAATCATGGAAAAGTAGTAAAAATAGTTGTTATCCTAGTTGATTAAAAAAATCTCTGATTTCCTCATCTTTTATAAAATAATATATAATTTTCCCCTCTCTTCTAGTGTCCAAGATGTTTTGATTGGCTAGTTTACGAAGATGGTGGGAGGCAGATGCCATACTGAGATTTAATAAACAGGCTATATCGCAGACACAGAGTTCTTCGACGGCAAGGAGATAAAAGATGATATTTATCTGTTTATTATCGGTAAATTTTGATAAAATGCGAAGTGATTTTTGGACTTTTTCCTTTTCAAGGTAGTTCGTTGCGGTTGTAACATTTTGTTGATTTATAACATCCACTTGACAGATACTATCTTTTTTCATAATTTTTTTCTCCTAGCCTAACACAGCCCATAGCATGTCAAAGCTGTTGTTTTCAATCAGGATATACATCCCCAATCCTAAATAGACAACGGCAATAAACCATCTGCTATATTTTTCCAAAGTTTCTCCAACAGAAGGGACTTGTGACAATTTTTGGGCAGAAAAAACCAAGAGATAAATCATGACTAGAAAGGTCAGTAAAGCCACTATCAAATTCGATAAATTTAAGGTAGTAAAATATGGGACAAAGACACCAATATTGTCAGCACCACAACTTGCAAAAGTAATCATAGCGACTAGAAAAATCAGGTTTTTATTATCTTTGCTCAAACCTTCTTTGGCAATAGCTTCTCCATCAGAATCTCCTAAAAGCAAAACTTTGAGGCCTAGGAAAATTGGAATCAAACCGAGCAAACCTAAAATCTCTTTACTAGGAATATAATCTAAGACAAATGCAAAAAGCAAACTTAGCAATATTAGGCTAACAGAGCCTAGAAATTGTCCTAAATAGATGTTAATGATGTCTTTTCTGCTTTTTCTTTTGGCAAAAAATAACATTAGGATAATAAGTAAGTCTACGGCTGTCCCAGAATACAGGATTATTGAAGTAACAACATTTTGAATCATAAAACACCTCATTAAAATATATTTTTGAATGAATTTTAACATTAAACTTTGTAGATGTCAAAGAGGTCATAGCCTAAATTGCTACAACCGCTCCATTTTTAAATTTAAATTTGGCTCCCTTATCCTCGTTAATCATGACACTCTCAACTAGTGATTCCCATAATAATTCATCAAAATCGGTTAATACTTTCCCCAGCTTTTCTAAAGTTCCGATAAAGTCTTGCAATTCCTTATTCCTTTTAGATTTTTGCATCCTCTGGAGTTCTAGTGATTCAATATCCTGTACTATACCTTCATACTTTGAAGTCAGTTGATTATACTTTTTGAGGTACTTGTCTTGGTCTTGCCTTATAATGGCATTTTCCGAAACTAGATTTGCAACTAACTGACTGACAACTTCTGCTTCAGTTTCAAGGACCTTTATCTGTTCGTCAATTACCTCAAGGTTTCCAATGGATAGTAATACATATAGATTGTCAATAACTTCAATCCTATTATCTAATACTTGATTTACCGCTGAGATGAACCACTGTATCACCTCCTCCTCAGTAACGTGAGGGGTAGAACATTTACTAATGCCTTTGTATTTTTCGTTACATTGATAAATCACCCTTCTGTATTTGGAGGTTGAATGCCATACCTTGCTACCAAAGAAATGACCACAATCTCCGCATACAAGTTTTGAACTAAAGATTGTTGTGCTCGACTTTCTACCTTTATTTTCGAGCACTTGTTGAACTGCATCAAAGGTCTCTCTATCTACTATTGCTTCATGGTTATTCTCCACATAATACTGAGGCAACTCACCTCTGTTGATGTTCTTCTTTTTGGTCAGAAAATCAGTTGTATATGTTTTCTGTAGCAAGGCATCCCCTTTATACTTCTCATTTCTAAGCATTCGCTTGATTGTGGTTGCGTTCCAATGAGATTTGCCGCTAGGAGAAGGTATAACTTGTTCAGTCAAATCCTTTGCGATATGATATGGTGATTTTCCAATAAGAGCTTGCTGAAAGATATACCTAACAGTTTTGGCTTCATCCTGATCAACTACAATTGCCCCATCTTCACCAGCCTTAAAGCCTAAAACATTGGTATAAGGAAAATGAACCTTCCCTTCTGCGAATTGTTTCCTTAAGCCCCAAGTCACGTTCTCTGAGATACTCCGACTTTCTTCTTGTGCCAAACTAGACATGATGGTTATGAGTAGCTCACCTTTTGAATCTAATGTCCAAATGTTTTCTTTCTCAAAGTAGATTTCTACACCTACCTCTTTCAACTGCCTAACCGTAGTCAGTGAGTCTACAGTATTCCTCGCAAATCGACTAACTGATTTTGTAATAATCAAATCGATTTTGCCATCAAGTGCATCTTCCACCATTGATTTGAAACCAGTTCTTAGTTTTGTATTTGTCCCACTGATACCTTCATCAGAGTACATTTTAACAAATTCCCAATCATCCCTCCCATTAATGTATTCAGAGTAGTATCGCATCTGTGATTCATAGCTTGTTGCTTGGACTTCATGGTCAGTTGATACCCTGGCATAGCCTGCAACTCTACGCTTTTTCAAAGAGAATTCATCTGAACTTGACCTAATAATACTTGGTGTTGCCTCAATAGTAATTACTTTCTTCACTAATATCGCCCCTCTCTAATTTCTATAGGATATTTCCTTCCTTTTACTGGTATAACCCAGATGATACGTTGACCAAAATCATAATCGATGTGTTTAATATTATTTTCAACCCACTCTTTATCAGGGATAATGTCTAACTTGCTTTTAAAAGATGCCAAAAGTCGCTTTTCTCCTAACGTCCTACATGAACATGATGATGCTCCGAATCGATTTCGTGTTCGACAATAATATCGTACAGTTTTATTAACTTGTTTTGAATCCACTTTAACAATCATCAAACATCCGCATTCTGAACATGAAATTTTGTCACGAAAGATACCTTTATTTAAGTGGCTTTCTTGACTCATTAACTGATATCTTCGCTCCTTCTCATGAAGTACTAAATCAAAATATTCTTTTGTAACAATTGGCTCGTGTGCATTTTCAATGATGTACTTATTGCGTTGCCCTTTATTCCTTTTCGGATTCCTAGAGAATGCCTCACGATAGGTCTTCTGTAGGACAAGGCGACCAAAGTATGCTTCTTGCTTGAAGAATTCTCTGATACTTGCTACGGTAAATGGATTACTAAGCCTTGTTAAGACTTGTTCCTGATTGAGTTTATCAACTATCTGCTGTACCGAATCTCCATCCAGATACCATTTAAAGACTTTTCTTATAACTTTTGCCTCATTAGGTTCAATCTGATATTGTTCTCCATCCCAACGGTATCCATACATATCCTGTGGAGTGTGCGGAATCCCTTTTTCAAACTTCTTTTGGATTCGCCATCTTATATTTTCACTCAGGTTTTGAGACTCCTCTTGAGCTACTGAGGCAAGGAGGGTTAACATCAATTCTCCTTCTGAGCTAAGACTATGTTGACAGAGAATGATGAAGACGACTATCGGAAACCCTTTCATAGGCCGCAACCTTAAATCTTGGCTTGCAGGGTGATTTTATGGGTTGTATTCTTCTAACTGTTCTCAAATTAATACACTCCTTTCGCTACTATATATCACTCTAATAGAAAAAAATATCCAGTTATTAGGTCGATAATTGACTTATAAACGGTTGATATTTTTCAAGCATCAACTGCCTAAATAGTTCAAATTCCTCAATAGTGATTGCTCCATTATTTAGAAGTACCTTTGCTTGTATCATTGTTAGTTGGTAGGTCATCTCATTATTAATTTTTTTAACGTCCATATTATCCTCCTACTTTACTAGGTAGGTTTGGGAGCGATTTTTCCGCACTTTTTGAAAAAAAAAGGCAAAAAAAATAAAGCCTGATGTTCCCACCAGGCTTAAGACTTAATTATGATATTCTAAACCAACCAACAACTTTACCAAGTTTGACAGTTCCAGTCGCATCATAGAGTGAGCCATCTCCCATCCAGACACGTTTCACTCGGCGAGTAATACCGCCACCACCAATTTCCAGTTGGTCATTGATACCATTCTTGTTGTGGTCAGAGTAGCCATCGACATTTTGTTCCACCCCATCAATGCTTGTACCATCTGAATCGGTAATACAAATGCCAATATGACCATAAGGATGACCGTCCGTCTTAATAACATAGAAATCACCAGCTTTTGGATTTACTCCCCATGCATCTTTGATGACTGTAAAGCCATTGGATTTTGCTTTGGTTAAGCAATCAATGGCATTGGTGTAAGCCATGTCCTTGTCGGTCAACTCCTGTACAATCTTATCCACCAGACTGACGCATTGTCCTCCATAAGGGTTGGATGGAACAGCCACCTTTTGACCGACCTTGGACAATGCTGACGCAACCACTCGACTTGCAACACTGGTTGGAATAGCGGTTGTTGTCCTTGAAGCCGCATTGACCTTTAGAGTTTGTCCAACTTTTAAAATATCCGTCTTCTTCAAGCCATTTACCGCAAGAAGAGCATCAGCTGTTAAACCAAACTTCCGAGCGATTCCATAATAGGTATCGCCTTTCTGTGCTTGATAGGTCTGCTCACTATGGCCTTTGGTTGTTCCTTCTACATCCTGCTCAAGCACCCAAGACTTGATTCCATCAAGTAGATATGCTCTCTTACTGTTGGAATGGTGCACATTCTTCACTTGGAGGATTTTGTAGGTGCGCCCCTTGACCCAGTTGGCGATTTTCTGACCAGTCTGATAATGAGTCGCATGAGACAACACCCTAAGACTATCACCAACAAGATAGATTGGTTTTGAAGGAGTTCCTGAACTCCCAACGGTTGAACTGGGTGTCGAGGGAACTGTGGTCTTGACTTCAACTCCTGTTATAGCTGATATAAGAACTCTCGCAATATCCTCTTTCTTGTTCTCAAAAATCGCCATATCTTGTTCATTATCAATGAAGGCAATTTCCACCAAACGATAGGTGTATCCACGACTTGCTGCTTGGTTGGCATTATAGAGCCAATCTACCTTCTTAATGCCACGATTTTGGAAAAAACGTGAAAGAAGAGATAGGATTGCCATATCTTCCTTATCCGCTTCTAAGGAAGACTGAATCAAGACTTCTGTCCCTTTGGCACTACCATTAAAGGCATTGAAGTGCAATTCAGTAATTGAGTCGTATCCCTTTCCAATACTGGTAATACTCCGATAATCATAAACATTTTGTACGGTAATAAAATCAATCTGTTGTCCACCGTACTTAGACATTAAGTTGGCTAATTCTCGAACCTTTCCTGCTTCTGTGATACCTAGTTTGGCATTCACTGCTCCAGGATCATAGCCTGTTCGCCCTTGTCCATGACCACAAATGACTAGATGTTTTCCCATATCTTCTCACCTCTCATTGATTTGTTTTAAGATTGCTTGTAGTTTCTCAGATATTGGTAAACCAATTCGAACGGTATTTTCTAGAATACTTAACCCCTCATTACTGAGATAAAAGAAAATGACCATTGTTCGAATCGTTCCACCCTGCTTGATGATTGCAGTATCAATTAAATGACCTAGTGAAACTAAAAATAAAATGGCTATCTTTTTAAAGATGCCACGAAAACCGATACTACTTGACAATTGTTTCTCTACAACTGCCGCAAAAATTCCTGTTAGATAGTCAATAATAATGAAGACAAGTAGGGCATATAGGATACCATCCAACTCTCCAAATAGACTACCAATCAAGCCTCCAATCATGGAAAATAAAATCTTATTAAGAGTTAACAGTTCCTTCATCGGTCACCTCACTTTCTACTGAACCTTCCTGCACAATGGTAGGGTCTGACCAATCCGGTTGACCATTCTCATCAAACCGCATCAGATAAAAACATTCATAGGTATCTACTACTTCAAACTGTTCCATTACGATTTTAAATTTTAATATTGATAAACGTCCTGCGTGATTGATATATTTTAACACCCGTTTCCTCCTATTTATTTACGCTCTAGTCATTCAATATTTCATACTAATAGTCTGCCATATTTTTAAAATCAAAAAAATCACGGTTAAAAAACCGTGACCTTCTCTGAGATAATCGCAAAATTCTAGGTTTGCGTGTTTAGCGCACCCTTCGATTGCGCTAAACACGCTGGCATACTGCCCGAAAACACAAAACTCAATCGTTTTGATTTTCTCCTGGTCTCGCCACTTCGTGCCGGCGTCTGCGAACCGCGCAGACAAATGCTCGCCGAAACTCGCAAGTCAAAAAGTGATTCTTCGAACCATTTTTGACAGCCCCCTTCTATACTTATCTACTTATCGTCTTTTTTGTTTCGCAGAATAGATAATTTCAAATATCATTCCTTGGTTCTGTTGCAATTGTATGTGGAGTCGGAACTTACTACTATATCATGAGAAATGAAGATTAAAGTTGAAACAAAAAAACAGATTGTTTTAAAATGTAAATCTGTTTTTTTTGTTTGGTCTGATTTTATCACACCAATTATGTGATCAGAAAATGACCATTTTATGAACATTCAAACATTCACTTGAATATAGATGAATGTTCTGATATAATATATTCAAAAAAATATTTGAATGTAAAGGAATGATCGTATGAATAATGAAATTTGTGAAATAACTTGTATTCATGAAGACAAAGTTAATCGTGCTAAATCTAAACTAGCAAACTTTGATACTCCGTCAGTAAGTGGTTTCTTTAAAATATTGTCAGATGAAAATCGACTTAAAATTGTACATGCTTTAGTTCATGAAGATGAGCTATGTGTTTGTGATATTGCTAATATCATTGATGCTTCGGTCGCAACAACTTCACACTATCTGAACTCCTTAAAAAAATTGGGAGTAGTTGATAGTCACAAGGATGGTAAGTTAGTCTATTATTTTATTAAAAATATCAAAATCTTAAATCTTATGGAGCTTGGCGTAAATTTTAAAGAAGAGGTGCTAGCATGAGTGAGAAAATGACCGAAAAAACCTATCGAATAGAAGGATTAAGCTGTACAAATTGTGCAGGTAAATTTGAAAAAAATGTAAAGCAGTTGCCAGGAGTTACGAGTGCAACAGTAAACTTTGGTGCAAGTAAGATTTCAGTAGAAGGCCAAACAACAATTGAAGAACTCGAAGAAGCGGGAGCCTTCGAAAATCTTATCATTCGTGATGATCAAGAAAATGATGAACAAGTTAGATCAAAAGAGTCTTTTATTAAACGGAATATCGCTTTAATCATCTCTCTTGGTTTTATACTTGTTGCTGTGATTTCCCAACTATCATTGGGCGAAGATCATTTATTAACGAAAGCTCTTTATATATTGGCAATAATAATTGGTGGATTTGATTTATTTAAAGAAGGGTTCTCTGATTTGATCAAATTGGACTTCTCCATGGAATCTTTAATGACTATTGCAATTATTGGGGCCGCATTTATTGGAGAATGGGCCGAAGGTTCTATTGTAGTAATACTATTTGCTATTAGCGAAGCTTTGGAACGATTTTCAATGGATAAAGCAAGACAGTCGATTCGTTCTCTTATGGATATAGCTCCCAAAGAAGCTCTTATCAGGAGAAACAATGTAGAGCAATTAGTCAGTGTCGATAAAATCGATATCGACGATATTATGATCATTAAACCCGGACAAAAAATAGCCATGGATGGGCTTGTTATCAACGGTCATTCTTCAGTAAATCAAGCAGCAATAACAGGAGAATCGGTTCCTGTTGAAAAACAGTTAGATGATGAAGTGTTTGCAGGAACACTAAATGAAGAAGGTGTTCTTGAAGTCAAAGTAACAAAAAAAGTAACGGATACAACGATTGCCAAAATCATTCACTTAGTTGAAGAAGCGCAAGGAGAACGAGCTCCTGCACAAGCCTTTGTAGATAAATTTGCAAAATACTATACGCCATTCATAATTATTATGGCCCTTTTGATAGTGGTTGTTCCTCCGCTATTCTTTGGTGGTGACTGGAATAAATGGCTTTACCAAGGGTTATCCATTTTAGTTGTCGGATGTCCTTGTTCATTAGTGATCTCAACACCTGTTTCAATTGTTTCGGCTATTGGTAATGCAGCAAAAAATGGTGTTTTAGTAAAAGGCGGAGTCTATCTGGAAGAAATTGGTCATTTGAGAGCAATTGCTTTCGATAAGACTGGAACCTTAACAAAAGGAAAGCCTGTCGTAACGGATTTCATTGCAACCAGTTCTGAAACTGATATAAATTATCTATCGATTATTTCATCGTTGGAATCTCTTTCTCAACACCCATTAGCTTCTGCTATTTTAAACGAAGCGGATAAAACTAATGTGGATTACAAGTCAATACAAATCGAGGATTTCCAATCTATCACAGGTAAAGGACTTACAGGTATACATCAAAACATACGTTACTATATTGGAAGCCCTAAACTGTTTTCTGCATCAGTAATCGAAGAAACAGCGGTCAAAGTACAATACAGACAATTTCAAGAACAAGGGAAAACCGCCATGTATTTCGGTACTGACGAACAAATTTTAGGAGTAATTGCTGTCGCGGATGAAGTAAGAGATTCAAGTGCTGCCGTTATTTCTGAACTCCACAAGTTGTCAATTGAACACACTATTATGCTTACTGGTGATAATACTAAAACCGCTGAATCTATTGGTAAGCAATTAGGTGTGACTGAAATAAAAGGAGATCTAATGCCTCAAGAAAAATTAGATTCGATTAAAGCGTTGCGGACAACTTATAATAAAGTAGCAATGGTGGGCGACGGCATTAATGATGCACCAGCATTAGCTGCATCGACGGTTGGTATTGCAATGGGCGGTGCAGGAACAGATACGGCTCTCGAAACTGCTGATGTTGCTCTAATGGGCGACGATTTACAAAAATTACCATTCATTGTTAGACTTAGCCGTCAAACTCTAAAAGTAATTAAGCAAAATATCACCTTCTCATTAGGTATAAAACTATTAGCTCTACTACTAGTCATACCAGGTTGGCTAACACTATGGATTGCTATTGTAGCAGATATGGGAGCAACGCTTTTAGTAACATTAAACGGATTACGATTGATGAAAGTTAAATAACACAACAAATAAAAGAAGGCATGTTTATAAGCGTGCCTTCTTTTTATGATACATTTTTAGTTTTTTTGAACGCTAGTTATGAAGCAAACTATGCGTCATTTAAATATTAAAATGACAGTCTAACCTTATTAAGTAGGTGTTCCCATTAATACTTTGATTTCCTTAGATAATAAAAAGCTCCAGAGAAATAAAATAAGATCTTCAAATTATAAATTTCATCTCTTTAAAAATTATTATTTTGAATTTTTAAAGAGAGCTTTTATGAGCACCACCATTATAAAAGCTAAAAACAAAGCTACTACACCAACGACAATAAAAGAAGTATAATCAGCATAGCTACCATCACTAAACATTTGAAGAGTAAAAATGCTGCAATAAAGCTAATTAAAAATTGAAGCCATATCTGGTGGATATATTTTTGGAGGAGAAAAATATATCCATACATGCCTATTAAAAGTAAAGTAAAATCTATATTTTGAAGTATAGGATCTCCTTGGATGATATTTATAATTAGAGTGGTAAATGTGACTACTAAAACAATAAATATCATCCTAAAAACAGGTTTACGTGATTCAAAAAAGAAATCATACAATTAGTTGGTCGATTTCTTTTTTTATCGGTAAATTGTTTGCCTAGTCACATTGTAGTCTGTTGCAATCTTTGAGATAGCGACCCTATTCTCAAGATCCTGAACGGTTCTGTTGCAAAGTTTTAAAGCTAAAAATCAGTGGTTGGGAAAAGGTAATTTGCCTAAAAGTGGTAATATCATCTTTTTTGACTGGGATGGTGATTCTGTTAGCGACCATGTAGGAATTGTTGAGAAAGTAGAAAATAACATTGTTTACACAATTGAAGGTAATTCAGGAGACAAAATTGCTAAACTAAGTTATGAAAAAAACAGTCCTTATATCATGGGATATGGGACACCATAATCAAATTCTTTGATACATTAAAGTACAATCTTCATGAAATAAAATAAAAAAGCTCTTATCTCCACAAATATGTTAGAGGTAAGAGCTAATTCTAATAACTGTCTTTTAATTATTAACTTCTTAATCCCTTTCCTTTATCTACTAAATAATAACAAATTGCATAAAGAACGATGATAAAAAGGATTAATATTGTAATTGAAACCATAATTGGTACATCTGTCGTTCCAAGAAATCCATAACGAAATCCTGAAATCATATAAACAATTGGATTAATTTTCGATACTGACTGCCAGAATGGCGGCAACATTGAAATGGCGTAAAATACACCACCTAAATAAGTTAATGGCTGTAAAACAAATGTTGGTACAATTGAAACATCATCATAAGATTGTGCAAAAACACCATTAATTAAGCCTGCTAATGAAAATAAAATTGCAGTCATCAATAATGTAATCACCACAATAAACCATGAATAAACATGAAGTGGAACAAAAAATAGAGAAATGACTGTAACCAATGTCCCAACTAAGATACTCCTACCCAGTCCACCAATAACAAATCCCCAAATAATAACATGTGTGGGTACAGGTGCAACTAATAGCTCTTCAATATTCTTTTGGAATTTTTGAGAAAAGAAAGATGAAGAAACATTTGCGTAAGAACTTGTGATTGCAGACATCATAATTAAACCTGGTACAATAAATTCCATATAGGAGAAGCCGCCCATATCACCAATACGACCACCAATCATTTTTCCAAAAATAACAAAATATAATGAGGTCGTAATAACAGGAGGCACTAAAGTTTGTACCCATATCCGTAGGTAACGGTTGGTTTCCTTAACTGCTAAGCTTTTAAGTGCTGTAAAGTAGAAACTAAACATTTTTCTCCTCCTTTTGATGTTTGTCTTCGGTAATTTTTAAGAACAACTCTTCCAATCTATTTGATTTATTGCGCATAGAAAGAACCTTGATATTTTGCTGATTGAGCTGCTCAAAAATATTATTAACTCCCTGATTTCGTTCAACTTCTATAGCAAGTGTTAGATCATCTTCAAAAAAGTGCTTATAACCTTTTATCACAGGCTTTTTGTCGTAGCTATCTAAATCAAAAATGAAAGTCTCATATTGTAGTTTTGATAGAAGTGCTTTCATACTTGTATTCTCAATTAGCTCACCTGATTGAATAATTCCAATGTTACGACAAAGCATCTCTGCTTCTTCTAAATAATGAGTTGTAAGAATGATTGTTGTGCCACTTTCATTTAACTCTTTTAAAAATGCCCACATTTCTCTTCTAAGCTCAATGTCCACTCCAGCAGTTGGTTCATCAAGAATTAGCAGACGTGGCTCGTGCATTAATGCTCGAGCTATCATAAGTCTTCGTTTCATCCCTCCAGATAACATACGGGCACGAACGTTTCTTTTATCCCATAAATTGGACTGCTTCAAATACTTTTCACTACGTTTCAGTGCCTCTTTTCTTGAGACACCATAATATCCTGCTTGATTTACTACAATTTGTTGTACCGTTTCAAACGGATTAAAATTAAATTCCTGCGGCACAAGACCAATCTGTTGCTTTGCTCGCTCTAAATCATTATCAATATCATAATCAAAAACCTTCACTTGACCAGCAGTCTTATTAACAAGTGAGGTAATAATTCCAATTGTTGTTGATTTTCCAGCACCGTTTGGACCTAGCAGTGCGTAAAAATCTCCTTCTTCTACAGTTAAATCAATACCACGCAGCGCCTCAACACCGGTCGCATATACTTTTTTTAAGCCTTTTAAAACTAGTGCATAGCTCATTTACTCATTACCTCCTTACTTATATTTCTTTTGTCAAAAAACAAATGCAGTCAAGGTGCAACTGCATTTGCGACAAACTATTTTTTGTCTTCTTTAGCTTTAGATTCTCTTTTTTTAGCTAAAACATATAGAACCACAACAATTATAACAAAATTTACAAATATACAAATATACCAACATTTATTTGATAGTTTAATAGTTTGGCAGCGAGGAAAGCTCCCAAGATACCAGCAAGTCTTGCCAACGCTCTTTTTTCTTCTGTCATCTATTTAATCCCTTCATCATTAAATCAGTTAGAGGCGAGCATTTGGGCAATTATCTGGTAATTTTTATTTCCTCCAGATAAATTATAGACTTCTTTAAATCCTTCGTTTAACAGGATATTTTGAGCAGCATTTCCAGTTACGCCCTTATTACAATACGTGATTGTTGTTACATTTTTATCTAGCTCCGCCACTCTATCACGTATTTCTGCTAATGGAATATGGATAGCCCCTTTAACACAAGAAATTTCATATTGTTTTTTGGAACGAGTATCAATAATTTGCAGTTGTTCTCCACTTGCTTGTCGCTCAATCAATTCAGTTGGGGTCATTAAAGGTGTTCCATTGCTTATTGCATTATCTAACGCCATTCCAGTATAAAGAACGGGGTCTTTCGTTGTCGCAAATGGTGGTGCATAAGCAAGGTCTAAATGGAACAAATCTTCTGCTACTGCACCAAATGAAATTGCAGTGGCAATTACGTCAATTCGTTTATCTACACCTTGCTCTCCAATAATCTGAGCTCCAAGAATTCTCCCGCTACTTTTATCTGCTAAAGCTTTGATTGTCAGCTCTTTTCCACCTAAGTAGTCCGCATGATCTGGCTTAATATTATAAAGAATAGCTGTCTCTAATCCTTCTAATTTAGCTTCTTTTTCTGTTAAACCAGTATATGCAACCGCTAAATCAAAAACTCGAACAATACCAGTTCCTAAAATACCACGATGTTCCAGTGTTCCTCCTGTGATGATATCACCAGCAATTCTACCCATCTTATTAGCAGTTGATCCAAGTGGACGATATATTGGTTTATCTGTAATGACAGAATAGCTCTCAGAAACATCTCCTACCGCATAAATATGTGGTACCGTTGTCTGCATTTTCTTATTCACTTTAATCGCACCAGATTTTCCCAATTGAATAGTTGTCGATTGAATAAGTGAAGTATTCGGAGTAACACCAGCTGCAAGAATGACTAAATCCGATTTGATTGTTTGCTCTTGATTGGTTGCTAATTCAGTAATATAGCCATCCTTCTCTATTACTTTTGTGATTGTTGTATTCAGTTGGAGCTTAACATGATTCTTTTCAAGCTCCTTTTGGACACGATAAGCCATATCAGCATCCATTTGTTTCATGACTTGATTGCCACGTTGAATAATAGTTACCTCTATTCCTTTATGGACCAATTGCTCTGCCATTTCTAATCCAATAAAGCCTGCACCAATAATAGTAGCTTGTTGTGGCTTTTCTTTTTCAATAAATGAGTGAATGGCAGCAGCATCTTGAATAGTACGAACATGAAAAAGATTTCTATTAGCTTGCTGTGCTTTAAAAATCTCTGGCACAATCGGTTTGGCTCCTGTTGCTAAAACCAATTCATCATAGGATTCGGTTTTCTTCTCCTTTGTTTGAAGATTCTCAACCTCAAGCGTTTGAGTTTCAGGATGAATAGCTGTCACTCGATGCTCTGTAAAAATATCTACATTATAACGCTTTTTAAACCATGCAGCATTTCTAGGGGTCAACTTATCTAACTCTTCAACTTCATCTCCTATATAATAAGGAATCCCGCAAATTGAATAGGAAATATCCTTGTCTTGGTCGTAGACAACAATCTCTGCTTCCTCTGTATTTCGTCTAGCCTTTGCAGCCACACTTGTCCCAGCTGCTACTGAACCAATAATCACAATTTTCATAAAGATGCCTCATTCCTTTTTTAAGTTTGCTTAAAATATTTTTGCTTAAATTTCAATGCTACATTTACTAAACCAATCAAAACCGGAACTTCCACTAGTGGACCAATTACTGCTGCAAAGGCTTCCCCTGAATTAATACCAAATACGCCAACTGCTACCGCAATTGCTAATTCAAAATTATTGCTCGCTGCGGTAAACGATAATGAAGCTGCAATTGGATAACTGGTTCCCATACGTTTAGAAATATAGAAAAATTTCTATCTATCAATAAAAAAAATAAAATGCTTCTAATTCAATATATTGTGTAGTGCTTCTCCAGAGATTTCTTCTGCATGCCATTCTACAACCCCATAATGATTATTAGATAATTCTGCTACTTTATCAATCCATGTATTTTCATTTTGTGCTCGGACTAGTAACATTGGATTTGTTGTACCACTTGTTAACATACTGTTATTCACGACCCACCATGTATGAGCAATGCCTGCTCGATCCAAGTCTTCCTGTAGTCGCATAGATTCATAAACAGGTGTTGTTTCAGGTAAAGTGACCATGACCACTTCGGTTTCTTTTCCATCTTGCAAACGAGGTAAGAGACGTTTCACTGATTCTGGTACTTCACCAGATGTCCGCTCTACTTCTTTATGGTAGCTTTGGGTAGAATCAAGTAATAGTAATGTATGTCCTGTTGGTGCGGTATCAATAACTACCACATCACAATCGGCATCATCCACAATCTCTGCAAAAGCTCTGAATACAGCGATTTCTTGTGTACAAGGCGAACGTAAATCTTCTTCTACATAAGCAACATCATCTGGTGACATCGTTTCACGAGCCTTGCTTAATACTTCTTCTGTATAATCTGCTAATTCCTTGTCCTCATCGATATGACTCACCTTGATTTGATCGGATTCAGAAATCACAAATTGTAAATGAGCAGCTGGATCGGTTGTAGCCAAATGAACTTTCTTGCCTTTATCTGCTAAACCAGTGGCAATTGCCGCAGCAATAGTCGTTTTCCCAACGCCACCTTTACCCATTGTAAAAATCACTTTTTTATCAGATTGATGCAACTCATTCACGATGTCTTTCAATCTAGGAAATGCTCTTGGTGTGACTATTTCAGTTAAAAATTCACCTTGATTGGATTTCAACAATTGGCGTAGATTTTCAACACCAGTCACATTGTAAGAACGTAAAGGAATACTGTACTCAGGAAAAGCTTTCAAACTATCTGGCATTTGTGCCAACGCTTCTTGTTGTCCATCATAAATCAATTGAGATACTCTATCTGTTGCTTCCTCTAAGACGCCATTCACTAATAAAACTTGATTTTCAATGCCTATCTCTTGTAATTCTTTAGAAGCTCGATCTGCTTCTAAAAGTGGTGCCTTTTGTGGTCTAGTTACAAGCATTAAAGTTGTTTTTGCTCCATCAGCTAATGTAGCTACAGCATGCTCATAAATTTCCTTTTTATCACCTAAACCAGATAATTGACCTAAGCATGAAGCTCCTGTTGTATTTTCATCCATAAAATTACTCCATGCAGACGGTAACTGTAACATCCTTAACGTGTGACCTGTTGGTGCGGTATCAAAAATAATATAATCATACTTTTTCTCTGCTTCTGGATCAGTTAAAAAACCAGAAAATTCATTGAAGGCAGCAATCTCTACTGTACAAGAACCAGATAATTGTTCCTCCATATTCGCTAAAGCAGAATCAGGTAGTTTCCCTCTAAATGGTCCTACAACACTTTCTTTATAGTCATCAGCTGCTGTTACAGGATCAAAATTTGCTACAGTTAATCCCGGAACTTCTGGAATTTCTTTCCCTTTATTTGTTAATTCTGTTTGAAAAACATCTTGTAAATTACTTGCTGGATCGGTACTGACTAACATAACTTTTTTCCCACTATCTGCTAAATAAGTAGCAGTGCCACAAGCAGTCGTTGTTTTACCAACACCTCCCTTTCCTGTAAAAAATAGATACTTTGTTAATGGTAGCTGATCTGGTTGGTACAATTTCATGTTTGGTTTCCTCCTTTAAATTTAACATCATCATTCTAAGCAGTTGTTACTCTCCATTTAACCTCACAAGAACATGCAGCATTATCAATCGTATGACAAATACAGTCATCTGTGTTTTGAATGATTGTTTGAATGACACCAGATAATACTTTCATATTCTCCGCATTCAATGAATAATTGTGCCATGTCCCTGATTTTCTGGCTTGAACAATCCCTGCATTCATTAACACTTTCATGTGATGGGAAAGCGTTGGTTGTGTAAATTCAAAATGCTCTAATAAATCACATGCACAACGCTCACCACAAGAGAGCATATCCACAATTTGAACCCTTTTTGGGTCTCCTAATGCTTTAAAAACTTTTGCTGTTAATTCATAATCCATCTTTCATCCCTCCATACATAGAAGTTCTTCTATATATAGAATAGATGTTCATCCATCTATTGTCAATAGATTCTGTCTCACTTAATAAAAAAGCCTATGAGAATCTCTTCTCATAAGCTTTAGTTTCTTAGTTTTAGCAACATCCAGATGATGGAGAGCAGCAACTATTTGATTGTTCTTCTTTCTTATCCTCTGAGAAATTAACACCAGTATAGACACTAAACTCCTCATTTGACGGATAACCAGCCATTTTCACAATTTCACCATCTAATAAAACAACTGGTAGTATGTCGGCTCCTTTAGACTGTAACAACTCCCCAATTTTTTCATTTTCAACGAATGCCGCAGGGTTACCTGTTAAATTAAAACGCTCTACTTCTACACCATCGGCTTTTTCCAATGTTTGAATAATAGAGGAAACTCGAAGCAATTCTGTATCTACTCCGGGACCACAAACTCCTGTGTCACAACACATTGCTGGTTCGTACAACGATACTTTACTCATTTTACATAACTCCTTCTTTTTGTTTTGTATTCAATATCTGATGTATTAATTCTTGAAATTCTTCAATGTTCTCTGTTACCAGAGAATAATATTGCCATTTGCCTTCTTTACGTGCGGTTACTACTCCCGCCTCAATTAAAACCTTCATATGATGTGATAGTGTCGGCTGAGTAAAATCAAAATTATCCAAAATATCACATGCACACTTTTCACCAGTTGAAATCATATCTAATATTTGAAGTCTATTAGGCTCTGCAATTGCCTTCATAATTTTTGATAATCCTAAATAATCCATATTCTCACCTCCACATAGAAATTCATCTATATTTAATATAGAACTTTATCTATATTTTGTCAATGAGTAAAATCAAAATTATCCAAAATATCACATGCACACTTTTCACCAGTTGAAA
>OBZL01000100.1_pt1 | contig 31269 bp, 23 predicted proteins | sample 1476921 | NCBI WGS metagenome assembly OBZL01 (sample SAMEA2580239, study PRJEB22360) | human gut metagenome | biome: human gut; feature: human-associated habitat; material: faeces | place: Denmark | collected 2008/2010
CTCGTAAAAAAGAATTGCTGGTTTTTAACTTTATATTCTGTTCAATTTTCAAAGACCAATTTGTGTGTCGCACTCAAGCGACTTTCTTATCTTATCACCTTGTCGAAATCTTGTCAACAACTTTTTTCTTTTTCTATTTCGTTGCGACTCGTTTCCGTCAGCGACGAGATTTATCTTAACATAATTCTCTAATCCAATTAATCATTCTAACCTTTTTATTAAAAATAACCCCTGTTATTTCATATTTTTTCTTTTATTTTCTACGTTTTCCTCATACCGATACTCCAGGATAAGTTTACATCATTTATCTCCTTTTAATCCTTCTTTCCATCAAATTAATACTATAAATCTTTACTTTAATAACTCAATTTGTTACCAATACAACAAAAGAAGCACTATTTGTAATAGCACTCCTTTCTTCTTCTTACATAAATATTATTTTTATTCTCTCTTTTATTTAGAATTAATCCCTTAATATATTTAAATCCTCACCATTTAATATTTTCTTCATGGTTCTCATAGAACACATCTTTCCGCACATTGTACAACTCTCTTCATCGTGTGGTTTTGATTCGGCTCTATATCTTCTTGCTTTATCTGGTTCCAAAGCCAAATCAAACATAGTATCCCAATCAATATCTGCTCTAGCTTTACTCATTTTATTATCCCATTCTCTTGCTCCCTTTATTCCTTTAGCTATATCCGCTGAATGTGCTGCAATTTTAGCAGCTACAATTCCCTCTTTCATATCTTCTAGGTTAGGTAATCTTAAATGTTCAGCTGGAGTAACATAACATAAGAAATCTGCTCCATATGTTGCTGCAATAGCTCCACCAATAGCAGATGTAATATGATCATACCCCGGAGCAATATCTGTTACCAAAGGTCCTAAAACATAAAAAGGTGCCCCATGACATAGCTTCTTTTGTAAAAGCATATTAGCTTCTATCTCATTAAGTGCCATATGGCCAGGGCCTTCAATTATAACTTGTACATTCTTTTCCCAAGCCCTTTTAGTTAATTCTCCTAATGTAATAAGTTCCTTTATTTGATTAGCATCTGTAGAATCATTAATACTTCCAGGTCTTAACGCATCTCCAAGAGAAATTGTCATATCGTACTTAGCACAAATATCTAGCAATTCATCATAATATTCAAAAAAGGGATTTTCTTTATTATTTAATTCCATCCATGCAAATAATAACGAACCACCTCTTGATACTATGTGAGTAAGTCTCTTATTTCTCTTAACTGTTTCCACAGCCTCTCTATTTAACCCTGCATGTATTGTTATAAAGTCAACTCCATCTTGTCCATGTTTCTCTACAACTTTAAGAAACTCCTCTGCTGTTATGTCTTTTAATTCCTTATCGTAAAAACCAACAGCATCATATATAGGTACAGTCCCAATCATAGCAGTAGACATGTCTACTATTTTTCTTCTCATCCCTTCAGTTTTACCATAATTAGAAAGATCCATTATTGCTTCTGCCTTCATATCTAATGCTACTTTTACCTTTTCAAACTCCTTCTCACATTCAGGACAATCCTTAGATATCCCTAAATTTACATTTATCTTAGTTTTAAGTCCTTGACCTACCCCCTCTGGACTTAGTGTCCTATGATTCCTATTAGCTGGTATAGCAACTTTCCCCTCTGCTACTAATCCTCTTAACTCGTCCACTGAAATATTTTCCTTCGCCGCTACTATTTCCATTTCACTTGTTATAATACCTTTTTTAGCTGCATCCATTTGTGTTGTATAACCCATAATAATCCTCCTCCTAAAATATATAAAAAAACCTAGCAAATTAATTTGCTAGGCTATAACCACTTTCAAAAATAAAAGCTTGCATATGCAAGCTTAAATTTTTAAATTATAAGCTTCCCTACGATGGTATTATCCATATCAGGTACAAGAGTTAGGAAAATCCTTCTCAGCCTTACGGCACCCCTAGCTAATTCACTATATTCTTTTACATTAATATACCATTTATTAATATTTTTATCAAGTTTTCGTTATTCAAATATATTTACTAACTTTTTGTTCAATACATCTACAACACCACAGTCAGACATCTTAGCACAAGGAATCACAGGAAGTGCAAGCGTTACAATTCTTAATAATGGATTAGGCATTTCAGTAATACCCAATTCTCTTATTGCTTTCTTCATTTTGTTAGCATCCTTTGATAATTCTTCTGCTTCTTTATTTGACATTAGCCCTGCAACTTTTAGTTGTAAATGCTCTTTTAATTCGCCATTTTCTGCACAACTTAATCCTCCACCCATTTGGATCAAGTCATTTGCTACTAGTAAAGCTTCTTTAGGGTCCTCATATACTATTGTTAGGTTATGGCTATCATGTGATATGGTACTTCCTAACGCTCCTTTAGTTAACCCAAAATTCTTTACAACAGCTATTGATTTGTTCTCATCTTTACCATGTCTATTAATAACAATTACAAACTTTAAATCCTCTTCCCCTGATAAATCTATATATCCATCTTTAACATTCAATTCTTTTTCTACAAAATCTGTAACTGAGGATATTTGACTTCTATATTGAATTATCTTTGTTTTTATCTTTCCTTCTTTTATAGGTGCTTTCAACATAAAGTCTTCAACTTTTAAATCTTTAACGTGAACAGAGTTTTCTTCTTCAATATCATATTTTATATTCTCTACTTCTTTTAACAGCTTCCCATCTTCAGCAACTATTTCCCCCTCAAATACTACAGCATTAACTTTAAAGTTTTCTAAGTCTTCTAAAACAACTATATCTGCTAAATATCCTGGAGCTAATGCGCCTAAGTTTCTTATTCCTAATTCTCTTGCATTATTTAATGTTGCACATCTTATAGCATCAACTGGGTCTAAACCTGCCTTTACAGCTGTTTTCACAACATCATTCATATGACCACTAGTTAATATTTCATCCACTTCTCTATCATCGGTACATAAAGTAAGATTTGTTAAATATCTAAAATCCTTAACTCCCTTTACTATTTTGGTTACATCCTTAGAAATAGAACTTTCTCTAGCATCAACATACATACCTTTTCTCATCTTATCTCTAGCTTCAATTTCATTTCTACTTTCATGGCAACTTAATATTCCTGCACAAAGATAAGAAGATAATTGTTTTCCTGTTAAAGATGGAGCATGCCCTTGAATAAACATATTTCTCTTTTCAGCAGCTTCAACAATCTTTACCATCCTTTCATCATTGTCAATTACTCCGATGAAATCCATCACTTCCCCAATACCAATAACTCTTTCTAAATCTAACATTTCTTCTATATCTTTTTCATCAAACTCAGCCCCTGCATTTTCTAAACCTTGTACTGCTGGAACACATGATGGTGCTAATATGTATTGTCTCATTGGAAGCCCTTCACTAGAATCATGCATATACTTAACGCCTCTAATTCCATGAACATTCCCTATTTCATGAGGGTCTGTAACTACCGTAGTTGTCCCATGTGCAGTTACTGCCTTTGCAAAATTTCTTGGAGTAAGTAAAGTACTTTCAATATGAATATGTGCATCTATTAATCCTGGAATTACATACTTTCCTTCTGCATCATAATATTTTTTCCCTTTAAGAGACTCTCTCTCTTCATCTATGCTACATGTAACATCTCCAATATGCTTTTCATATATACCAACTTCACCTTCATAAATTTCTCCAGTGAATACATTAACTATTTTTCCGTTCTTAATTACTAAATCATATTCTCTTTTTCCGTTTGCTGCTTCTATTAATCCTTTTTTATCATTAGGTAAAATCCACATAAAACTCATCCTTTCACTATATAATTTGGTTGTTCTGTGGTGTCACTATAATTTTAATTTTTTATTCTTAAAGTAAATTATTTCTAATTAAAATTTATCTCACCAAAATCCATTCAATTCCGCATTTTTACTATAACTTCTTAAGTTCTAAAGTTCTTAAGTTTTTAACTTCTTATATTTTTAAAAAGTTAAGAACTGAATATAGAATTTAAAACTATGATACATCCTTTTTTGCTTTAATAAAAAGTTGCCGTGGCAATAGAGAATAAATTCCCCTCTCTATTGCCACAGCTCTATTATTTCTATATTAAGAAGTATAAAATCAACGGTATTGATAAAATATAAATTCCCCAATTTAATTCTTTATATTTCCCAGCCATGACTTTTGTAAACATATAAGCTATAATCCCCATGCTTATACCATTTGAAATACTGTTTGTGAATATTGTAAATGCAATTGTAGCGAATGCTGGGAATGATTCTGTGAAATCACTAAAATCTATATCCTTAAGTCCTGATAACATCATTAATCCTATAATTATTAAGGCTGGTGCTGTAGCTTGATTTGGTATCATACCAACTATTGGTGTTATGAATATTGCAAGAGCAAAACATACCGCTGTTGATACTGCTGTTAAACCAGTTCTTCCACCTTCTTCAACCCCTGAAGCTGATTCTATGTAAGTTGTAACTACTGTTGATCCAAATAACGCACCAACTATTGTAGCAATTGAATCTACCAAGAATGGCTTTTCGATATTAGGTAAATTCCCTTCTTCATCTAAAAGATCTGCCTTTGCAGAAACACCTATTAAAGTACCTAAAGTCGAGAAGAAATCTCCAACAAAGAATGTGAATATTAACGGGAAGAAACTCCACTTTAACGCTCCCATAATATCAAGCTTCATAAAAATCGGTTCAATTGATGGAGGCATTGATATTAAAGCTTCTGGCACTTGTGTAATTCCCATTGGAATTCCTATAATTGTAGTAGCTATAATTCCTATAAATACAGCCCCCTTAACCTTTCTTGACATTAAGAAAACTAGTAAACATAAACCTATAATTGTAAGTAATACTGCTGGTGTTTTAATATCTCCCATAGAAATAGAACCATCTATTTGCATAATTCCACCATTCTTGAATCCAAGTGAAACTATATAGAATCCAACTGCTGCCCCTATAGCAAGCTTTACATTCTTAGGAATCAACTTAACTATAACTTCTCTTAATCCTAAAACAGAAAGTAATAAGAAAACAACTCCCGAAATAAATACCATTCCTAATCCTGTTTGCCAAGAAACAACTCCTCCAGCAACAAGTGTGAAAGCAAAGAAAGCATTACTTCCCATAGCTGGTGCTAAAGCAAATGGTAAGTTAGCGTATAATCCCATAAATAATGAGAATATTGCCGATAGAATTGCTGTAACAACTGTTACTGCTCCAACATCCATTCCCGCTGCTCCCATAAAGGATGGTTGTACAACTAAAATGTAAGCCATAGTCATAAATGTAACTATACCTGCTGTTATTTCAGTCTTTGGATTTGTGTTGTGTTCCTTTAATTTAAATAGTTTTTCTAACATTTTGTCCCCCTAATGTTTACTTAATTAATTCTTCTACTGTATCTAATAACAACTGACATCCATTTTGAATATCTATTTCTTTTGTATACTCTTCTGGGCAATGACTACTTCCATTTACACTAGGTACAAATATCATAGCCACATCACATATTTCACTAATAATGCTTGTATCATGGTTTGAACCACTATACATAAACTTATAACTTATTTTTCTTTTTAAAGCCTTCTCTTCTATAATTTTTAATATTTCTTCCTTCGACTTAGTTTCCTTAGCCTTAGTCAGTTCTTTTATAGAAGTCTTAACCCCACTACTTTCCATCTTTTTAAGTTCATTTTTTATTTCTTCTAAAATTCTTTTATTTGTATCAGGTTCGATACCCCTTAAATCTATTGTGAACTTTACTTCTTGGGGAATTACATTTGGCAAATTAGGTTTACACTCTATAACACCTACAGTTGCTACATTTGATTCATCTCCAAGCTTTTCAACTATATCTGGTATATTAGAAATCAATCTTGATGCTTCAACTAAAGCATCCTTTCTATATTTCATAGGAGTTGCGCCTGCATGGTTAGCTTGACCTTCTATCGTTACCTCATACCAATTTAAAGCATTTATTCCTTTAACTATTCCCACTGAAATATTCTCTTCATCTAAAACTCTTCCTTGTTCTATATGAAGCTCTATCATAGAATGGATTTCTTCCTTTGGAATCCTACATTCAGATACTCTTCTAGGATTCACCCCTATTTTCTCTATCATATCCACCATAGAAATACCCATATTATCTTTAAGATCCTTTATTTCTTCAAAGTCAACCTTACCAGCGATAGCTTTGCTTCCAAGAAGATTAACAGAAAAATTAGAACCTTCTTCTTCAGTAAAAACCACTACTTGATATCCTCTTCTATGCTTTAAGTTATTCTCTTTTATAACTCTTCCAATTTCTATAGCAGAAACAACACCAAGTATCCCATCATAATTACCACCATGTTTAACAGTGTCAATATGTGACCCGCTTATAACCATTGGTAACTTTTCCTCTGTTCCTTTTAATAACCCTTTTATATTCCCTATATTATCAACACTTACCTCAAACCCAGCCTCTTTCATTTGGTTAATTAAATATTTCCTAGCAAGCAAATCCTCTTTACTGTAAGAATATCTTGTACAACCTTTTTCAGGCGTAGAGTTAAATTCGCTAAGTTTCTTAAGTTTTTCCATTACTCTATGTATATTAATCTCCATATCTTATCCATCCTTCGAATTAGTAACGAACTATATTTATAATATATACAATATAATTCGCCAGGTCAAGACCTTTTTCTGCTTTTATCGAACTTTTTTTCAAAATAATTATTTAATTTTCGTATTTATTTCTATTACTATAATAAAAACCATATAATACTAATTAACACTTATCTCACTTCTAGAAAATAGGATTTAATTATGATATTCTAAAACTGTACCACAACAGTTAAGAAGGTGTTTATCATTAGTAAATTATACGAGAAAATAATTAAGGATATAGAAGAAGGAATAGAAAAAGGAGTATATACAGTAGGTAAAAAAATTCCTTCTGTTCGTGAGCTTAGTAAAAAATATAACTGTTCAATAAATACAGTAATAAAAGCTTACGATACTTTAAAAAACAATCATGTTATATACGCTAATCCTAAAAGCGGATATTATATTGTAGAAAACATAAATAAAATCAACATTTCCACATCAGATACAATTAACTTTTATAGCGGTAACACTTTAATTGGAGATATGAATATACCAGATTTAAAACACTGTCTAAATTGGGCAGGTGACCTTTATAAAAATAATTCCCTAGACTCGAATCATACTGGGGTAGATTCCTTAAAAGATGCTTCACTTAAGTATTTATCAAATTTTCAAGTTTTCACTAAAAAAGAAAACTTATTTATTACAATGGGAACAGTTCAAACTCTTAACCTATTAATAGATATGAATTTTCCAAATAATAAAACAAAGATATTATTAGAACAACCAAGTTATGGACACTTTTTAGATAACTTAAAAATGCTAAATATAGATATAATGGGAATAGAGAGAAACGAAGATGGTATTAATTTAGATAAACTAGAAAAAATTTTTAAAGAAGAGCCTATTAAATTCTTCTATACAATCCCACGTCACCACAACCCTTTAGGAACCACTTTAAAAAAATCTCAAAGGAAAGCAATTGCTAAATTAGCAGCCAAATATGACGTTTATGTTGTAGAAGATGATTATTTTTCAGATATTTATTTAGACGAAAAATACGACCCTATTTATTCATATTCCGACTTTACTCACGTCATATATCTTAAAAGTTTTTCAAAAATAATGCCTTGGATGAGAGTGGGAGTTTCAGTTATGCCTAACAACTTAATTGGCTCCTTTAAAAATCATATAAAAAAATTAGATATAAGATATTACATATCACCATCACTATTATCTCAAGCTACTCTTGAAATATATATAAGAAGTAATATTTTAAAAAAACATAGTGATGTTATAACGAATGATTTAAAAAAGAAACATAAAATACTTTCAAATGAACTTTTATCTTTGAAGAATATAGGAATAAATTGTTTTAGTGACATATCAGGTTTTTATAGTTATATATTTCTTCCTGACCATATAAACGAAGACATATTAATTAAAGAATTAAGAAATAACAAAGTTATTGTAGGGCCTGGTAAACGCTGTTTTATAGATAATTCATTTTACAAAAAAGGAATAAGGCTTAGTATATCTAGCGTCAGTACAAAGGATATTATTAATGGGTTAAATATAATAAAAAAATGTTTGATTAATAGCTAAAGCTCAAATATTTAGTAAAAATAAATTTTAATCATTACAAAAAGGACCGTATCTTATTTGATACGATCCTTTTTTGTGAAATCAACTTTTGTAGTTTTATATATAAATGTTATTTTTTCTTAGGCTTTTTTACTTCTTTTGAAGCTTCTTTCTTAACTTCATAAGATTTTATATAAATTTCCTTTAATTCACTCATTAATGGGTATCTTGGATTAGCACCTGTACATTGGTCATCAAATGCTTGCTCTACCATTTCATCAAGTGTTGCATAGAATGCATCTTCGCTTATACCAGCTTCTTTAATTGTCTTTGGCATATTAACCTTAGCTTGTAATTCTTCTATAGCCTTGATTAATAATTCTACTTTTTCTTCATTAGTAGATCCACCTAATCCTAGATGATCTGCAATTCTAGCATATCTCCATGATGCATTTGGATATTTATATTGAGCAAATGCTGCTTGCTTAGTTGGTGCATCTTCAGCATTGAATCTTATAACTTCGTTCATTACTAGAGAGTTTGCCATACCGTGTGGTAGGTGGTGGAATGCACCTAGCTTATGAGCTAATGAGTGGTTTATTCCTAAGAAAGCATTTGAGAATGCCATACCAGCCATACATGAAGCATGAGCCATTTTTTCTCTAGCTTTAACGTTTGTTGTTCCTTCATTATAAGCATCTGGTAAGTATTTGAATACTAATCTAATAGCTTCTAAAGCTAATCCATTAGTGTATTCAGATGCCATAATTGAAACATATGCTTCTATAGAGTGAACTAATACGTCTATACCAGCACAAGCTGTTAATCCCTTAGGTGAAGTCATCATTAACTCAGCGTCAACTATAGCCATATCTGGAGTTAATTCATAGTCAGCTAATGGATATTTAACTCCTGTAGTTTCATCAGTTATAACTGCGAATGGAGTAACTTCTGATCCTGTTCCTGCTGATGTAGCTATTGAAACCATCATAGCTTTTTGACCCATTGTTGGGAACTTGTAAATTCTTTTTCTAATATCCATGAATGTCATAGCTAAATCATGGAAGTTCACTTCTGGATGTTCATACATAACCCACATAATCTTAGCAGCATCCATAGCTGATCCACCACCAAGAGAGATAATTACATCTGGATTGAAATCTAGCATTTCCTTAGCACCAGCTCTTGCACATCTTAATGTTGGGTCTGGTTCAACATCTGAGAATATTTTATATTGTATTCCATTCTTTTCTAGTACTTCTGTTACTTTATTTGTGTATCCCATTTGGAATAATACTTTATCTGTTACGATGAAAGCTTTCTTTTTGCCCATATCGTGTAATTCTTCAAGAGCTACTGGTAAACAACCATATTTGAAATAAGTCTTTTCTGGAACTCTAAACCAAAGCATATTTTCTCTCCTCTCAGCAATGCTCTTAATGTTAATTAAGTGCTTAGGACCAACGTTTTCTGAAACTGAGTTTCCACCCCATGATCCACATCCTAGTGTTAATGATGGTGCTAACTTAAAGTTAAATAAATCCCCGATAGCTCCTTGTGCTGCTGGCATATTAATTAGAGTTCTAGCAGTCTTCATTCTTTCACCAAATGTTAATATTCTATCTTTTGACTTTATTTGATCTGTATATAGTATTGAAGTGTGTCCCATACCACCTAATTCAATTAATCTATCAGCTTTATCTAAAGCTTCTTCGAATGATTTAGCTTTATACATAGCTAATACTGGTGATAACTTTTCATGTGAGAATGGTTCTTCTAATTCAACTGAAGTTACTTCTCCAACTAAAACCTTAGCTGATTCTGGAACATTCACTCCTGCCATTTGTGCAATCTTATATGCTGATTGACCAACCATATCTGCATTTAGGCCACCTCTATCATTTAAGATTACTTTTCTAACCTTATCTATTTCTTCGCCCTTAAGGATATAAGCTCCTCTATCTGCTAATTCTTTCTTAACTTCATCATAAACTTCTTCTAAAACAACTATTGATTGTTCTGATGCACATATAACCCCATTATCAAATGTCTTAGATAATAAAATTGAGTTTACAGCCATTTTTATGTGAGCTGTTTCATCTATAATAGCTGGAGTATTTCCTGCACCAACTCCTAAAGCTGGTCTTCCTGATGAGTAAGCAGCCTTAACCATTGCTGGACCACCTGTAGCTAGTATTATATCTGATTCTCTCATAACATTTCCTGATAATTCAACTGATGGTTCATCTATCCATCCTATAATTCCTTCTGGAGCACCAGCTTTAACTGCTGCATCTAAAACAACCTTAGCTGCTGCTATTGTAGCTTTCTTAGCTCTTGGATGTGGACTTATGATTATTGCATTTCTAGTTTTTAAAGCTATTAATGTTTTAAATATAGCTGTTGATGTTGGATTTGTAGTTGGAACTATAGCAGCTATAACTCCTATTGGTTCTGCAATTTTTGTAACTCCAAAAGTTTTATCTTCTTCTAAAACTCCACAAGTTTTCATATCTTTATATTGATTATATATATATTCAGCTGCAAAATGATTCTTTATAACCTTATCTTCAACAATACCCATTCCTGTTTCTTCAACAGCCATCTTTGCAAGCTTAATTCTTGCATTATTTGCTGCTAAAGCTGCTTGTCTGAAAATTTCATCTACTTGCTCTTGAGTATAAGTTGCGAATATCTTTTGCGCCTCTTTTAATTCTTGAATTCTTTTAGTTAATTCTTGTGCATTAGTAACTGCCATCTTTAGTTCCTCCTAAAATTTATATAATAATCGTTTGTGATTTTTTTATCATTCTTTCTACACCTTTATTTTATTTTATTGTTTATTTTTTGTCAATGTTTTTTGTTAACTTTTTTAATTTTTATTCAATTTTCCCATTAAATAATTGATTTTTTGTAAATATTTTGTCAAATCTATATATTTTTAGGTTGCATAAAAACATTTACATAGCTATGTATGTAGTTTTTTTAACAATATTCTTGTTATAACTATATTTATTTTGTGCATTTATACTTTATATCATTCATTTATATTTAAACTTATTTTTCCATACAATTGATAACTTCCTAACTAAGCAAATATAATTATGTCTTTCATCATTTAAAATATTTACAAATAAAAAGAAGTCCAATATTGGACTTCTTTTAACACTTACATATTTCAATTATTGTTTTACAAGCTAATTCCATATATGAGATTACAGTAAATTCATATTTACCATGAAAATTATATCCACCAGTAAATATATTAGGACAAGGTAACCCCATAAAAGATAATCTTGATCCGTCTGTTCCTCCTCTAATTGGAACTAACTCAGGAACTATATCTAAAGCTTCCATAGCTTTTTTGGCTCTTTCCATTACCTCTGGATACTTATCAATTACTTCCTTCATATTTTTATATTGATCTTTTAGAATAACTTCTACTGTTCCATCCCCATATTTTGAATTTAATTTTTCTTCAATACTCTTTAATTTGTTCTTTCTATTATTAATTCCTTCAGTTTCAAAATCTCTTAATATATAAGTTAATGTTGTACTTTCTACTGAACCTTCAATATCATTTAAATGATAGAATCCTTCATATCCACTTGTATGTTGTGGTGATTCATTTTGTGGTAACTCATTATGGAATTCATATGCTATAAGAATACTATTTTTCATTTTGTCCTTAGCATATCCTGGATGAATGTTGCTGCCATTTACCTTAACTATAGCAGAAGACGCATTAAAGTTTTCACACTCTAATTCTCCTAACGCTCCACCATCTATTGTATAAGCAAAATCTGCTCCAAACTTTTCTACATCGAAGAAATCTGCACCTCTACCTACCTCTTCATCAGGGGTAAATGCTATTCTTATCTTTCCATGAGAAATCTCTGGATGTTTTATTAAATAGCTCATTGCAGTCATTATTTCTGCAATACCATTTTTATCATCTGCTCCAAGAAGAGTTGTTCCATCAGTTGTAATTATAGTTTCTCCAATTAAATTCTTTAAAACAGGATAACTAGATTCACTTAAATATATATTTATATCTTTATTTAAGTATATATTTCCACCATTGTATTCTACTATTTGAGGATTTACTCCTTCACCTTTAAAATCTGGAGATGTATCCATATGAGCTATAAAGCCTATAACCGGAGCCTCTTCCTTAATGTTGCTAGGTAAAGTTGCCATTACATATCCATTATCATCAAGGGTTACTTCTGTTAGCCCCATCTTTTCACATTCATCTTTTAAGATTCTGGCTAAATCTAATTGACAAGCTGTACTTGGAGTAGTTTCGCTTCTTTCATCAGATTTTGTATTAACCTTAACATATCTTGAAAATCTTTCTAATAATTCTTCTCTAATCATCAATACTCCTCCTTTAATAATTACATATAGTCTTCTGTTTTTGTCTTCATACCTTTTTTATCCAATTGACTTTCTACTACCTCTTTTATTATAGAGTATATTACTGCAAATAAAGGTACACCTATTACCATTCCTACTAGCCCTAAGAATTTACCAGCCACTAATATAGAAAACAATATCCAAAATGCAGATATACCTATAGAGTCTCCTAAAATCTTAGGTCCTATTATATTTCCATCAATTTGTTGTATCACAAGAATTATAAGTAAAAACCATAATGCTTTAACTGGAGATACAAATAATATTATTATTACTGAAGGTATGGCACCAATAAACGGTCCAAAGAATGGAATTATATTAGTTATACCAACTATTACAGATACTAATAAAGTATATGGCATTTTAAATATTGTTAAGACAACAAATGTTAATATACCAATTATTAATGAATCAAGTATCTTTCCACTTAAGAACTTTCCAAATGTATCGCTACTTCTATGAGTTATCTCTATAGTCTTATCTGCAGCCCTTTGAGGTAAAATAGCATAGCTAATTTTCTTAGCTAATGCACAGAATTTTTCCTTATCTATTAAAATGTATATTGAAATTATTATTCCAAGCACTACATTCCATAGCCCTGCAGCTGTAGAAGTCACTAAGCCACCTAATACAGGTAACATATTTGTTACTTGCTTTATTATATAATTAGTTACATCATTAAAATTCGTATTTATAAAATTAAATACCTCTTCATTTAAATCAAATTTATGAACGATCTCCTGAAATAACTTTGTTGTGTTATTTATATATGTAGGAATATCATTTATTAACCCAACTAAACTATCTATTACTTGTGGCAAAACAAATTGCATAAATAAAACTATAACTAAAAACGTAGTTATATAAGTTAATATTAACCCTACAGTTCTTTTTCTTCTAAAGTTAGCTTTTTCAAAGCACTTAATATTTTTCATTTTACTTTCATAAAATCTCAATAAAAAATCTAATAGATACGCAATAGCGAATCCAAATATAAATGGCTGTAATAAACTTATTACTTTCCCTATCTTACCCCACAATACACCTAATTGTGATATTGATAAATAAAATAATATAATAGAACACACTAAAATAAATGTATATACGCATATTGTATTATATTTAGTATTCCAATTTACTTTCATATTTACCTCTCTTATTTATTATTTTTTTAACATTTATGACACTTTTATTATAATTTTTTTATTATCCTACAGCAATAGAATTAGCTATTTATAATAAAATATTAAGTTTTTTATTTGTAACTAATAAAAATAAAAAAACATATTTATGATTTGTAGGGCTTAAAAAGTGCAGTATTGCTGGATTTATCAATAATAATGTAATCTAAATAAATACTTGGCTATAAGAGCATAATGTAAATATTAATTAGTTCTAAAAAATAAAGTCTTTGCATTAAAATTAATGTGAGACTTCATTTTCAATAAAATAAACAATATATAGGAGTTGTACAATGTTAAATATACATTCAAAACTAAAATCATTAGAAAAGCTAATTGGTAACACACCTCTAGTAGAAATAACCTGTATTTATAATGGTAAGGAAATAAAAATTTATTCAAAACTAGAATACTATAATTATACAGGAAGTATAAAAGATAGAATGGCACTTCATATCATAAAGAAATCATATGAAAACAAAGAATTAACCCCTAATGATACTATAATCGAAGCTACAAGTGGAAATACTGGAATTTCTTTTAGTTCAATTGGTACTTATTTAGGCCATAAGGTGGTAATATACATGCCTGACTGGATGAGTGATGAACGAAAGAAATTATTAAGAGGCTTTGGTGCAGAAATAAACTTAGTATCCAAGGAGGATGGTGGATTCTTAAAATGTATATCCATCACAGAAGAAATGGCTAAAAACAATAAGAATGTATTCTTACCAAAGCAATTTTCTAATAAATATAATACAGAAGCACACTACTGCTCTACTGGGCCAGAAATATTGACCACATTAAAAAAGCACAATCTAATTCCTTCTGCATTTATTGCTGGTGTAGGTACAGGAGGAACTGTTATGGGAATTGGGACTTATTTAAAAAAACATAATTCTAATATAAAAATATATCCTCTAGAACCATCTAATTCACCTACACTATCTACAGGCACTCAAGTAAATGAACATAGAATTCAAGGAATTGTAGATGAATTTATTCCCCCTATTTTAGATTTTTCTAAAGTCGATGATGTTATTGGAGTTGATGATGGAGACGCAATACTTATGGCACAAAAGTTATCTAAAACTTTAGGGTTAGGAGTAGGCATATCCTCTGGTGCTAACTTCCTAGGAGCAATAAAAGCCTATGAACTATCAGAGAAAAAGAATCCAGTTATAGTAACAGTTTTTGCTGATGATAATAAGAAATATTTATCAACAGACTTATGTAACATTGAGCCTGTGAAAGATTGTTATATATCTAAAAATGTAGAATTAATAAAACTTAAAACTTTATAACAAAAAAGAAGGTATTATAAAACAAATAAGCTTTGTAATACCTTCTTATACTTCTAGATTTCCTCTACTAATTGATGTTGCAACTAATATAAGAAAACTTGATATAAATGCTCTAAATGCTTTGCACTGATCTTTTTGAGAAACATCGTCCTCTATTGCTGTTTCATAAGCATCATAATTTATAAATAAAAAAATCGATGTAACTAAAAGGAATATTTCATTTGATATTATAGGTATCCTACTTAAGTCTGGTAAAGAATCACTTATGTTAGTATTATTTAATTGATCTAGTAATTTAGTACGCTCTCCACTAACAAACTCTATATTTAAAATAACTGCAACTAAAATAAGTAATAAAGAATCATATGAAATATTTAGGATATTTAATTGCTTAAAAAGTTCTTCCTGAGAAACTGAGGACTCATTACTATTATCATTTTGGTCATTATTACTTTTTTCCATTACTATCCTCTTTAAGCATTTCTATATTACAAAGTATGACAGCTCAAGCAATTTAGTGAATAGGTAAGATTTTTTATTCACCTAAATCTAATGGACTTTTACTTTGAAATTTTCATTAATAGCTCCCCTGTTTTAACTGGTTGTCCTTCTGAAACATAGACTTCTTCTATTATACCTTCTATTGCTGCTACTATATTAGTTTCCATCTTCATAGCTTCAATTACAGCCAAGCTTTGTCCTTCCTTAACTCTTTCACCTTTGTTTACTAGAATTTTAATAACGTTACCTGGTATGCTTGCACCAACATCAGATTTATTATCTTGATCAGCCATTCTAAATTTACTATCTTCTCCAAGAACATTTCTTACAGTTTGAGTTCTATCCTTAATTCTTATAGATCTTCTATATCCGTTTATTTCAAAATCTACATTCCTATATCCTCCTATATCTATATTACCTATTTGTACAAGTTTAACTATTATAGTCTTACCTTCTCCTAAATCTATTTCACTTACTTCTCCCTCTGCTAGTCCATGTAAAAATACATCACTTCTAATTCTACTTACATTACCAAACTCTTGTAAGAACTTTAAATACTCCTCATATACTTCTGGATATAAAGCATAACTTATTACATCCTTATTAGTAGCTTTAATACCAAATTTCTTTTTTATTTTCTCTTTTATTCCTTGGAAATCTTCATCCTTTAATAACTCTCCTGGTCTTATATCAATAGGTTTATCTCCTTTTAAAACTAGCTTTTGAAGCTCCTTTGGAAAGCCACCTTCTGGTTGTCCCATCATACCTTTAAAGTAAGATACAACTGAATCTGGAAAAGCCATATTTTTGGCTTTATCATATATATTTTCAGGAGTTAAGTCATTTTGAACCATAAATATAGCCATATCTCCAACCATCTTAGAAGATGGTGTAACCTTAATTATATCTCCTACCATTTCGTTTACTTTCTTATACATAAGCTTAACTTCTTTAAATCTATGACCTAATCCAAAACTCTCTACTTGAGGCCTTAAGTTAGAATACTGTCCTCCAGGTATTTCATATTTATATATTTCAGCACTTCCAGATTTTAAGCCTGATTCAAACTTACTATATATAGGTCTTATACCATCCCAATAATCAGAAAGCTTTTGAATATCATTCAAATCTATTCCTGTGTCTCTATCTGTATTTTCTAAAGCTGCAACTATTGAATTTAATGCTGGCTGACTTGTTAATCCAGACATACCATTAAAGGTAGTATCAACAATATCAACTCCTGCCTCTGCAGCCATTAAAACTGTAGCTACTCCTGTTCCCGTTGTATCATGTGTATGAAGATGTATTGGTATTGATATTTCATTTTTTAATGCCTTTATTAACTTCCTAGCTGAATATGGTTTAAGTAGAGCTGACATATCTTTAATAGCAAGTATATGTGCTCCCATATTCTCTATTTCTTTTGCCTTATTTACATAGTATTGTAATGAATACTTGTCTCTATTAGTATCTAAAATATCTCCTGTATAGCACAAAGCTACTTCTGCTATCTTGCCACATTTTAATACTTCATCTAACGAAACCTCTATGCCTTTTAACCAATTTAAAGAATCAAATATTCTAAATATATCTATGCCACTTTTAGATGATTCCCTAATAAATTCCCTTATTACATTATCAGGATAATTCTTATAGCCTACACAATTTGCCCCTCTTATAAGCATTTGAAACATAACGTTAGGAATTCTTTTTCTTAATTCCTCTAACCTTTCCCATGGATCTTCCTTTAAAAACCTATATGCTGTATCAAATGTTGCTCCTCCCCACATTTCAAGAGAAAACAAGTTTTTTCCATAATCAGCTGTAGCTTTTGCTATGCTTATCATATCCCTACTTCTAACTCTAGTTGCAACTAATGACTGCTGGGCATCTCTCATTGTAGTATCAGTTAATAAAAGCTTCTTTTGTTCCTTTATCCACTTTACAACTCCTTCAGCTCCCTGTTCATCAAGTATTTGCTTTGTCCCTCTAAGAGTTTTTATATCTATTCCAGGTTTAGGGATTATAGGAAAATCATAATCCTTCTTCTCTCCCTTTGTTTCATTTACCACTTTCTCACCAATCATTCTAAGAACCCTTTGTTCTTCATTAGTTGTAGGTTCTATATTAAATAATTGAGGATTAGATGAAATAAAGTTTGTATCACACTCTCCATGTTGAAATATATCATTATTAAGAACATTAATAAGGAAATCTACATTTGTCTTTATTCCTGTTATATTTAATTCCTTTATAGATCTAATAGATTTTCTTACTGCATCTTCAAAAGTTCTAGAAAAGGACGTTATTTTCACTAACAAGCTATCATAATAAGGACTTACCACTGCCCCCTCAAATCCGTTACCACCGTCAAGCCTTATCCCAAATCCAGAGCCTGTCCTATAAGTATCCATCTTACCATTATCAGGAGAAAAGTTATTTGCAGGATCTTCCGTAGTTATTCTACATTGGATTGCATATCCTCTTGGTTTAATATCATCCTGACTCTTAATTCCAACTTCATCCGATGATAATTCAAAGCCCTCTGCTATAAGTATTTGACTTTGTACTATATCAATACCAGTTGTTATCTCCGTTACTGTATGCTCTACTTGAATTCTTGGATTCATCTCTATAAAATAGTGCTTCCCATGTTTATCTACCAAGAATTCAATAGTTCCTGCACTTCTATAATTTACAGCTTTAGCTATTTTAATTGCATCATTACATATTTCTTCTCTTTTTTCTGTTGATAAAGATAAAGCTGGACTAAATTCTACAACCTTTTGATGCCTTCTTTGTATTGAACAATCCCTTTCAAATAAATGTACTATATTACCATAATCATCTCCTAGTATTTGTATTTCTATATGCTTAGGCCCCTCTATATATTTTTCAATAAATATATCATCTATACCAAAGGCCTTTTTAGCCTCACTTCTTGCACTAATATATGATGATATTAAATCCTCTTCCTTTTTAACTATCCTCATACCTCTGCCACCACCGCCTGCAGCAGCTTTTAGTATTACTGGATATTCACACTTTCTAGCAAAACTCAAAGCTTCTTCTTCAGATGATATAGCTTTTTCTACCCCTGGAATTACTGGAACCCCTACACTTTTTGCTACCACCTTAGATTTTATCTTATCTCCTAATTTCTCCATCATTTCTGGCTTAGGTCCTATAAATCTAATACCTGATTCTTCACATTTTCTAGCAAATTCAGGATTTTCAGATAAAAAACCATAACCTGGATGTATAGCATCTACATGTTTTTTTAATGCTAAAGAAATAATTCCATCAATATCTAGGTAAGCTTCAACAGGTCCTTTATTTTTTCCGATTAAGTATGACTCATTTGCCTTTGTCATAAATAATGAACATTTATCTTCCTCTGAATATATGGCTACAGTTCTTATTCCTAATTCATGACATGCCCTAAAAATTCTTATTGCTATTTCCCCCCTGTTAGCCACCAAAACCTTTTTTATTATTTGCCCCAAGTTAATACAACTCCTTCTTTTTACTTATATTACCATTTTATACAAATGTGTAATATACTACAATCAACTTTATTCATAAAATAAAAAAATTGCCAAGGCTACTGCAAAAACTTTTCCGGACGTAAAAAAAAAGAACTTTGAAAACTCAAAGTTCTTTTTATTTTATTAAAGTATTAGTCTTACTTAATGCTTTAATAAATACCTCTACTATTTCCTTATCAAATTGAGTACCACTACACCTTCTTAACTCTTCTACTCCTTCTTTAAAACTCTTTCGTACATTATATGGTCTATTAGTTGTCATAGCATCAAAACTATCAGCTATAGTAAGTATTCTTGCTAGATATGGTATTTCCTCTCCTTTTAAATTACTAGGATACCCTTTTCCATCATACCTTTCATGATGATATAAAATTAATGGTATAACATTTCTAAGTGCTTTAACTGGCTTTATTATCTCCACACCACTTTCAGGATGCTTTTTAAGCTGCATCCATTCATCATCTGAAAGCTTCATTTTCTTACTAAGTATGTCTTCATCTATATTAATCTTCCCTATATCATGCATATAAGCACCATATATTAAAGTATCTCTATCACTTTTAGATAAATTTAATTCCTCCGCAATAGCCCTACAATATATAACTACTCTTTCAACATGTCCATATGTATATCTATCTTTAGCATTTATGATACTAATAAATGTCTTTATTGATGTCACAAGTTCTATATCTTTCCCCTCAATATTTTTAGTTATTTCATCTAAAACCGACGAATAGGATTCAACCCTATTCTTAGAAAAGAACTTTGCTCTGTACAATGCATCATCCGCACTCTTTATTAATTCTAAATCATCTTTAGCTTTATCAGGATATACTGATACACCTATAGACACAGTTATTCTCCCACTTGGCTGATTCTCTTCTCCATAAAAATACGTAAGTTCAACTTCTTTACGCAATTTCTCTGCAACTTTTAATCCTTCTTCTTCTGTAGTATTTGGTAATATAACTGCAAACTCTTCTCCTCCATACCTTGCTACTATATCACCTTCTCTTACATTATCAGATATAAGCTTAGCTATACCTCTTAATATTTCATCTCCTCTTTGGTGTCCATACAAATCATTATAATGTTTAAAATAATCAATATCTAAGAATATTAAAGATATCTTTTCTTCTTTACATTCACTTATCATTTTCTTTAAACTCTCATAGAAAAATCTATGATTATATACCTCTGTTAATCCGTCTTTGTTTACTACCTCTTCTAGATGCTCTATATACTCCTGCTCTATCCTTACATATATCCCTAATATCCAAGCAGTTACAATAAAAATAGCCGATAAAATCAAATCTTTTTCAAAGTTATTATTAACCTTATCGTTAAACCCAATAATTAAATCCATAATCAAGATTATACCAGACGAAATTCCAGCTACACTTATGCCTTTTTTCATCCCCTCTTGTATAGTTGCAGATATAATCAGGAATAAATACAAGAACTTATATTCACTCTCATATCCTCCAAAAAATATAATTATAGCTGAAAATAAAATTATATATATCTCCATTTCATACTTCTTTAATATTTTGATGTACCACTTATTAGAGTTTGTAGAGATTGAACTAATCCATATAACATAAATAATAACCAAAAACAGCAATGGTAAAATAACTATGTTTAAACTAAATACTTCATACGGATTTTCTTGGGAAATTGTATTCCTATCATATAAATACTTACACAATATAATCCCTAAAGATAATAATGATATTATCTTTATCATATCTATTATATTTCTTAATTGAGCTTCTTTTGTATTTTTAACTTTATTCATATTCTCATACCTCTAAACTTGTAATGAGACCAATTAAGGTCTCATTACGCTTAGTCTTGCTATTTGTCTCTTAAACATTCTGGTTCTTCTGGTTGATAGAAATACCATGTACAAGCAGATGTAGCAACTATTGAAGCAATGAAAGTTGATATTGCTGCTAGAGACATTAAAATTTTCTTTTTCATGTTATCACCTACCTTTCATTATATTTACAATAGCTAATTCTTACCAAATAAATAATGAGCACTTTTAGTTAGCGAGAATACCTGCCAAACTATAGAAAAACACATACACAAAGTGTATACAATGTATTTCTGTCCCCCACTTAAGTGGAAAAGTATAATATTTAAAGTGATAATTATTAAATAGATAGTTAATATCACTATTGAAGCTTTTTTTAATCTCATTCTCTTTTCTTCTTTTTTTATAGGCTTGGCCAAACTGTCTATAGGTGCATATTTAAATATAATTACGTAAGACCAAATAAATATACATAGGCATATAAGTATAATAAGACTTATAGAAATATCTATTTTTTTACTTATTATCCCTATTCCTATACACATTACTGTTCCTATTGCTGTACACTTTCCAGGTGAATCTGCATGCACCCCACCAGAACTTTTCCTTAAGATACTTCCTGTAAATGAAGCTATAAGCGCTTCTATTAGCACTCCAAAGATCAATCCAAATACTACCACTAACCCTATTGACATAAATATCTGGATTAATGAAAAAATCCCGTAATTAACCACAGCTTCTTTATCTTTATCCAAGTCTAATTCTTTCGAAATAAAACTTGATAACCTCTTGCATAATTGCTCTACGCTAAGCATTTACTTTCCCTCTTTTTCATATATAAATTATATAAAGATATACATATAGCAAAAATTAATAAAGATGGTAATCCACATATAGTCTTTATTTTAATATTCTCAAACATAACTGTAATATCATTTTTAAAGATAATATTAAGTAAGCCTACATTCAAAAACTCTGATCCAAATAATATTATAGTTGATAACATTGATGCTTTTATAGTTTTAATAGGGTCAATTTTGCAAACTCTTATTACTACTACACTTTGAAAAATTATATTTAAAATAGTATGTACTCCATAACCAATAGGAAGGTTCCTTATTAAAAACACACCTACATTGGATACTAAAATTGCTATTATAAAATCTTTTTTTTGTATTTTTGTTCTTGAAAAAATATATGCTGCTAGAATAAATAGTACTAACTCTGGAATCCCCCTAAAAACGAATTCAAATAAAGTTATTCTTAACATTATATATCCACCTCCAAATATTTATCATTAGCCTTTTTTATAGAATAGAAAATTACTAAAAAAACGAATACTCTTATAAGTACATCTCCTACACTTAAGATGCTATATCCTAAGTCTATATAGTCAGTTAAAATTTTAAATTTAGAAGCACTACTACCTAAAACATGTATATCCTTTACAACATTAAAACTTTCTGGCTTCACATATCCAGTTATATATGAAATGGAAGGAAATACTGGCATAAACCCACCATTTGCTTTAATTGCTACATCATTTAAAATTCCCCCACCAAATACGCAAGCAGCTCCTATCAGTGCTATATTGTATATCTCATATTTAAATACTAGAAATAAATATGATGTAAGATATATAGTTTTTAAAAAGGATACTATTCTTAACATTTGATAGTTCTCATTAAAAATCATAACTTGTCCAATTACACTTATAATTTCTAAAACAACGATTGGATATATATGCCATGTTTTAAAAATAGGCTTTATACTAAGCTTTTTAATTCTTGCAAATAAAAAAGCTAGTAATATAGTTTCTAACATGCTTCCCCTACTTTCTAATATACATTTAACTTAGATTTCTATTTTATCCCTTACATTCTATCACCTTATGGTTTTTTTTTCTACAATTGTATATATAAAATTCTCAATAACTTGCAATATCTACTATTTATAATTTCCTAGGCGTTAAAAAAAGACAACTATATTACATATAATTGTCTTTTTTGCACAACTTAATCTATAACTCTTTTCTAATAAATGTATTTTTTTCTACCTTAAATGGAACTTTTACCTTGCATATCATCCCTGGATGTGGACATCCTTCTACTTTTTCTCCATCTTCATTATATAATTCACTTACAATAAATTCTTTTCCCATTTCTGTAGGGGATAAAACTTCAACCTTATCACCTAGTACGAATTTATTTCTTTGTCTACATGTAGCTATTCCTGTTTCTTTATCATAATCTAAAACAATTGCTACCACATCATAATCTCTAACATGGAAATTTGTATTATATATTAATCCCTCGCTCTTTGGTTCATTAAAAAAGAATCCTGTATAATATTCTCTATGACTTACTTTATATAATTCTTCTTTAATTTCTTTTGGAAGCTTATATTCTTCTGGATTTTCATAATATAAATCTATAGCTTTTCTATATGCATTTACAACTAAAGCCACATAATACTCACTTTTATTTCTTCCTTCTATTTTAAGAGATGAAATTCCAGCATTCATTAATTCAGGAATATGATCTATCATGCATAAATCCTTTGAGTTCATTATATATGTTCCTTTAGAATCTTCTTCTATAGGGAAGTACTCATTAGGTCTCTTTTCTTCTACTAATGAATATTTCCATCTACAAGATTGTGCACAAGATCCTCTATTAGAATCTCTTCCAGTCATATAACTTGAAAGTAGACATCTTCCAGAATAAGATATACACATAGCTCCGTGAACAAACACTTCTAATTCTAACTCCTCAGATATATTTTCTCTTATATCCTCTATTTCCTTCAAGGAACATTCTCTTGCTAGTACAACACGTTCTGCTCCAAGTGTTTCCCACATGTTGCAAGCTTCATAATTTATTGTATTAGCTTGTGTACTTATATGTATAGGAAGATTTGTATGCTTTTTTACTACTGATAAAACACCTAAATCAGATACTAAAACTGCATCAATTCCTATTTCTTCAAGAGTTTTTAAATAAGGAATCATCTCTTTTATCTCTTCATTTCTAGGCATTACATTAATTGTACAATACATCTTTTTCCCTAATTCATGAGCTATTTTAACTCCTTCTCTCATATCATCAAAAGAAAAGTTTTGTGCTGCTGCTCTTAAAGAAAATGACTTACCTCCAAAGTAAACCGCATCTGCTCCATATTGAAATGCTATCTTTAACTTTTCTAAATTTCCTGCTGGTGCAAGTAGTTCAGTTTTTTTATATTTCATAATCATGTTTACCACCTTACATCTAATATCGCTATATATGACCTTATCAAAATTATTATTTTTTATCAATATAAAATAATAATTATACTAGTATTTTTTTCTTTATATACTGAAGGGTTTTATCTTCTCCATTTTCAGCTAACATTTTTAGTAACTCTTCTAATAACCTTCTGCTTTCAGGGTGAATTAGATAATTATCCTTTCTTTCTTCATAATATTCTAATGAACTACTATCCTTATATTTTTCCTTTAAGTAATTTTTAGATGCACACATTCTATCTACAAACATTTCCACTACATACTTTGTGGGCATTCTCATTCCCATTAATCCATCCTCTTCTCTTATTCCATAGTCTATCCAATATTCAAAATGATGTTTATTTCTTCCTTTATGATGAAGCCATGCCGGTGAACATCCTTCTTTTACCTTTTGAATCCCATTAGGACTTACATATCCCTTATAGTATTTTATACCTGCTGAAAACTCTATCCAAGAATATTTTGATAAATCATGTAATACACCTTGTTTATACAAACCTAGTTTAAAGCAATATTTCATTACCAATAACTTATGTGATGTTATTGTTTTAAAATGATTTATACAATTCATCTCCGTCCCCCCTAACAATAAAAATATATCACTATTAAATAAAAAAGTGGAGTGGATATTTATTTTGCTTGTTCCGTCGCAAGCTCCAAGTCACATCAAAAAAAGAAAACTCTTAACAAGGTAAGAGCTTTCTTAAAAAATTATTCAAAATAGCATACTATTGGATCCCCAACCTTTATACTATTATATATTTTACTTGCCACATTATAAGGTAAGTTTATACATCCATGAGATCCATTATTTTTATATATACTTCCTCCAAAACTATTTCTCCAGGTTGCATCATGAAGACCTATACCACCATTAAATGGCATCCAGTATGTTACTGGTGATGCATAACCAGGTCCTCTTAAAATCCTATCTCTTTCTTTAGACTTTAGCTTGTATACTCCTTGGGGAGTTTCCCATCCACTGCTGACATTACCAGTTACAATATCACCTTCAGCAACTAAAGCTCCATCTTTATAACACCATATATGCTGTTTTGTTAAATTCACCTCTACATAGGTATTCCCAATATCAGAACTTGTTCCATTCATTGTACTTTGGGAAATATTATATTCCTTTGTAACAGTTTGTCCATTCTTTATTGCAGAAACAACTTCATCTACGTATCCCGTATTATTAATTTTTCTACCATAATCTCCTCCAGAAACATTAACTATATTTCCTGAAGATGCCTTAAAGCTTCTAGTTTTACCTACTGTATTATAACTAGAAGTTAAATTATTTATATAAGATGTTATTTTAGTCTTGTCTATGCCAACATTGTAATTTTCATCTAATGTTATCCATTGGCTTATTGTTTCTCCATCTATATATTTGCTCTTATCTAAAATCTTTAATGTTATTTTTGAAGATACATACTTATCCATTGTAGCCTTAGCATTTGTTACCTCTTTAGACTTAGAATTGTAATTAGGCTTTGTATAGCAGCCTGCTTTCTCTAAATCTATTTCTTTTTTATGATTATTTATAGCATCACTTATACTTTTTAAAAGGACTTCTTTATTTATATACTTTCCGTTATCTTCTGGAATAATATCATACTTATAATTACTATATACTAAATTAGGATTCTTAGGTTTTATCATATTTTCTTCGTTAAGGCATTTTAATTCATTTATCTTTTTTTCTAATAATTTTTCATCATATTTCAATAATTTTTCCACTTTATATTCTTCTTTAGAGAATAAAGAACTTATCCACCCTAATGGATTTTGTTCATCTTTTATATCTTCAATTTTTTCTTCATTTATATCGAAATATAGACCAATATCTTTCCCACTTATTGTTTCCTCATTTCCTCCTCTTTCTTTAATTGTTAAGGAATAATTTTCACCATCTAATGAAAGTTCCCCTTTTACCTCATTTACAGTTTTTCCAGATATACTAATACTATTAATAGAAGCTCCGAAATAAAATCTATCTTTAAAATAGATCACAAAAGCTAAATATAATATTACAGCAGTACCTAGTATTGTAAAAATCACCAACTTCCTTTTATTTTTCCTCTTTTTCTTATCATGCCGCTCCATGTACAAGACTCCTTAAATTGTTATATAAATATCATATAAAAACATTTATTTTATGCTACTTTATACTATGTTTTATTAGTAGCTTTTAAAACATTTTTGCTTATTTTTTCATATTAAACTAAGTACATATTGGTATAATTCTTTGGATAACCTATACCTATATAAATTAATAAGGTGGTTATGCGTATGAAAAAGATATTAGTAGGTCTTCTAAGCTTTTTATTAATATTTTCTAATATATATGTAATTTCTAAAGCTAATGAAACTAATAATTATGAAAGAACTATGAAACAAGATATACTAACTCTTATGATTGCATATCCAGAGTCTGTACAAGGAGTTGTTAAAGAGAATGATAAGGTATATTGCGTTATGGCCTCTGGGAAAAAAATCTTATATGATGACAAAAGAGAAAAAACACATGATGAAAAGTTAGCAAATGCTGATTTGCAAGATACCTTAGAACAAATCTATCCCTTAAACATAATAGACAATATTATGGAGAAAAACTTTGAACCTGGAAGAATAAGAAATTATGAATTATTGAATGAAGTATATGGCTCTTCAAAAAGTGCTATAGAAAAGAATTTAAAACCCTTAAAATATGGATATACCAACTATCAATTTAATTCTAAAAATAATGCAAATTTTTCTTTAGAACAGGCTTTGAAAGAAGTTATGCCATTAGCACAGAGTAGAAATGATATTGGAGCAATATTATATCCTGCTAGTGGAACTTATAATTATAGAATAATATCTGGAACTGGTAGATTAAGTGCTCACTCTTATGGAATAGCAATAGATTTAAAAAGTGATCCTAGGGATTATTGGAAGTGGTCCACACCTGAAAAAGGTAGATCCAGACTATTAGAGTACCCAAGGGAGCTTATTGAGTCATTTGAAAATAATAATTTTGTGTGGGGAGGTAAATGGGGCCACTTTGACATCTTACATTTTGAATATAGACCTGAAATAATAATAAAAGCTAAATATTTTAGTAATAGTGATTTAGAGAAGCCATGGTTTCATGGTGTTCCTTCTAATGATGAACATATAAAAAAATGTATTGAACTAATAGATAGTACACTTAAAGAGGGGGAATATTCATGAAGCACTTTGTAACAAAACTTATTATTTTTATATTACTATGCTCAACAATAATCACATACTTTCCAAAAACTATTAGTGCAGATACAGAATCAACAAAAGATGAAATGAAAAAATATGTAGAAAATATATTTTTAATAAAAAGTAAGTCTGTATTAACTGAAGATTTAGATTCTATCCATTCACTTTATGACACCAATACTAGAAATGGACAGTGGGCATATGAATACGAAGAAAGAAAAGTAAAATATATTAATAATTGGGCCCAAAAACAAGGCATAAAATTAACAAGTATTACACCTAAAATAGTATTTAGAAAAGCAAATGTTGGAGAAAAGGTATGTTCCTTCTATATACTATGTAATACTGAATATAATTATATATATCCTGATGAACCTCTTAAGGTAAATAGCTGTAAAATTGGAACATATCATTCCTTCCAACTTACTAAAAAAGATGGTGAATGGATAATTACAAAGGAATGGTATACAGACCCCTTTGCAGATTCACTACAATTAGAAAATATAAAGGTTGATTCAATCAAGGAATATATAAAGTCTCAGCCAGCTAGAGACTTTTCTAATTTAGATAAGAGAAGAGTATCAGCCATAGAATATGCAAAAAAGTACTGTGGTGCTGCTTCTACAGAAGATACAAAATTTAAATATAATAAAAATTATAGAGACTTCAATCCTGAAGGCGGGGACTGTGCTAACTTTGCTTCTCAAATACTTCATGAGGGTGGAAAGTTTAAGAAAAACGGCTCTTGGAATTATGATAAAGGAAGTCCCAGTGCTTCTTGGGTTAATGCAGATAAGTTCACCTCTTATTGGCTTTATAGCGGAAGGGCTTCTTTAATTTCTAAAGGAAGCTACGAAAAAGTCTATAAAGACTCTTATAAACTTCTTCCTGGTGATTTTGTAGCCTATGAAAAGAAAGGAGATATTACACATATTTCTGTTGTAAGCGGTGCAGATTCTAAAGGATATACTTTAGTAACCTGCCACAATACAGATAGATGTGACGTTCCTTGGGACTTAGGTTGGAGTGATAAAAAAATGAAATTCTGGCTAATTAGAGTACACTTTTAAAATAAGCTGTATCAGTTTCTGATACAGCTCATTTTTTTCTAACCTGCTCTTCTTATACTGCTCTTCTTGCACGCTATCTTCTTATATCCAACTAAGGATATAACCCCGAAGAATACTGTTATAGCTATATATTGTCCCAAAACCTTTAGCACAAACATTACACTGATAAAACCTGCTAAATTACTTGCAAGGAAAATTAATGTTATCTGAATCAATACAAGGATATTTACTATAAAATAGTAATATATCACTTCAAATAGTATTATTTTACTTATTTCTTTATAAGAATATCCCATAAGTCTTAATTGTTCAAAATTCTCTTTTCTTCTATAGGCTTCAATAAAGAACTTATACATTATTGTAAAATTTAATATTACAACAACAAATATAAAGCTTGCTAAAGCAAAGGTGTTTATTACACTATACTCTTGATACTGACCTATAACTACAATTGTAACTACTGCAGTTATTATATACATTAATACTAATGATGTAGATCTTTTTATTGATGCATATAAATTACTTATAATAATTAACTTTATCTTATCAGTTATAAAGGTTTTGTTTTTATAATCAGCTAAAGCATTTGGAATTACATACCTTACTACTCCTTGAATACCAAAAATAGATGTTACTATAGCTGCTAACATTACAAATGCTATATCTTTTCTTGATACAGGTAATAAAAGCGAAATTAAAGGAATAAAATAAAAGATAATATATATATACGTCTTCATTTTTGACCTTTTAACGTTAGGAATAAAGCTACTTTTCTTTTTTATTATTAATTCCTTAATTTTCTTTTTGTATATTTGTCCTGAATTTATTAGAAATACCACTAAACATTCTACAATTGTCATTATTATAGTTATTGCTAAAGATTGTGTACATACATAGGTTGTTGGATTTTCTATATTAATCATTTGAAAAACTTTTCTCATAATAATTGGATTAATAATATATCCTAAAATACACCCAAATAAAATAGCAACTAAACTCATTATAAGATTTCTTACTGAAATTATTATAAATATCTCAAAGGTAGATTTTCCAGATAGTGTTATAACTCCATATTCTTTATACTTATCTTCTAAATAATATGAGTTTGCAAATATCATAAATAGTATTAATACGCTTAAAACTACAGCTCCTAATATTGATAGAATCGTATATTCATATGATCTTTGAGGAACAATCTCTTCATTATATATTATATTGAAGCTTACAAATATTATGGCTATAGACATAGTCATTGTTATCATATAAAAATAGTTTTCTTTTAAATCATTTTTTATTGTTAAAAAGATATACTTAAATACGCCCATAAGCTCCCCCTATAACATATCAATTAAATTTTGAGAATCTTTTGAAGTAATATCAACAATTTTATAGAAATATTCTTTTTGACTTTCTTCCCCTCTATTTAAAACTGCTTCCACTTTACCATCTCTAATGAAAATCAATTTTTTCGAGTAGCTTGCAATAATATTATCATGGGTAACCATAATAATTGTTATTCCTTCATCATTTAATTCTTTTAACATTTTCAATAACTCATGAGAATTTTTAGTATCTAAACTACCTGTTGGTTCATCAGCTATTATTATCCTAGGATTACTAACTAAGGCTCTTGCACATGCAATTCTTTGACTTTGTCCACCTGAACACTGTGCTGGATATTTATTTAGCAACTGGGTTATTCCTAATTTACTTGAAATTGCATTAACTCTTTCTATAATTTCTTTTTTTGGTTTTGAAGCTAAGATTAACGGAATAGCAATATTCTCTTTTACAGTTAAATTATCTAAAAGATTAAAATCCTGAAAAATAAATCCTAGATTTTCATATCTAAATTTACTTAACTCCCTTTCCTTCATGGATTGCAAATTTTTTCCCTTAAAAAATATTTTTCCTCTTGATACTTCATCTATAGTAGAAATAACATTTATAAGTGTAGATTTTCCTGATCCAGATGGTCCCATAATACATGTAAAATCACCTTCTTTTACACTGATATCGATACCATTTAAAGCAATACATTCTTCTTTTCCTTCTCCGTATATCTTGTATAGGTTCTTACCAACTAACAAACCTTCTCCTAATTCTTCACCATCTTCTATTGTTGCATCCTCATCAAATATTTTTATATCCATCTTATTTTCTATAAACTTAAATTCTTCAATACTTAATGACAACTTTAAAGTTATAAAGGACATTGGAGTAAAAACACCTGTTTTTTTCAATTTACATGGTAGCCTATTAATATTAATAAGCACTTTCTCATTTTCTTTATAATAGGTAAATCTTTTTATATCTTTACCCTGCTTAAAATAAAATAGTAATTCATCTTCTTCATTAGTGAATATTACACTTCCTTTATTAGTTAACAGGATGCATACATCATTATATTCGCTTTTGTCATTCTCGTTAGGTAAATGATTCATAAGTGAATTTACAATTATTGAGCTTATCACTTTGTAAATCACCTTTTCTTCTTTCCCTAACACACTTTTAATTTCATTTGACATATTAACCACCTCACCATATTCCATATTATTATTGTACTTCCTTTTTATAGGAAAGACAATCTATATTTATATTTATCGAAATAAATTTTTACTGTATATTATGCTAATAAACGAAAAAAGATGGGGCTGTATCAAAATAAATTTGATACAATCCGATAAAAAGAAAGAAGAGAATTC
>OBZL01000103.1_pt1 | contig 30090 bp, 27 predicted proteins | sample 1476921 | NCBI WGS metagenome assembly OBZL01 (sample SAMEA2580239, study PRJEB22360) | human gut metagenome | biome: human gut; feature: human-associated habitat; material: faeces | place: Denmark | collected 2008/2010
TATCAGCCCCCGTTACGGACTTTCACCGATTAGTGTACGCCCATGCTGGGCGCACGTAAAAAAGAAGAAGATTAATTCTATAATCTTCTTCTATAATTACTATTTTAATGCAGCTTTCATTACTGCCCCTGCGACTGGAGCTGCTGCTTCTGAACCATAGCCTCCATTTTCAACTATAACAGCTACTGCTATTTTAGGATTATCTGCTGGTGCAAAACCTATAAACCAAGCATGAGGCTTTTGTAAGTTACCATTGTTATCTCTTTGGTCAGCTGTTCCAGTTTTACCTGCTACATTCATACCACTGAAATATGACTTATTTCCAAAATTACTCTTCACCATATTAACCATATAGTCCTTTATTGTCTTTGCATCACTAGTAGGAAGTACCTGACCATACTTTTTATCTCCATACTTCTTTACTACATTCATATTTAAGTCCACTACTTGATTAACAAGCCTTGGTTCCATCATCACCCCATCATTAGCTATAGTACTTGCTACCAAAGCCATCTGTATTGGAGTTGAAACAATACTACTTTGACCTATACCTGATTGAGCTATCATACCTACTTCATAACTTTCTAGGGTAGGAAACTCACTTTTTGAAATTGAGAATCCTGTAGAAGGAATATCTTTATTAAAACCAAAATCTTCTGCTGTTTGTTTTAAAGTTTTATTTCCCAACTCTTGTGCTAAAGTACCAAACACTACATTACTAGAAACTTGGAAAGCTTTTTGTAAATTAATGTTTCCATAAACTTTATTTTGATTGTTAGATAAAGATTGACCACCACCAAGCTCTATCTTTCCTTTATCTTCAAAAATTCTTTTTGTTATTCCATCAATATTTTCAAGGGCACTAGCTGTTGTTATAACCTTAAAAGTAGATCCAGGTGGATATTTACCTGAAGTAGCCCTATTTATAAGTGGGCTTCCTAAATCCTCTCCAGCATTAATTTTATTCATTACTGTTTCTAAATCGTTAGGATTATATGTTGGTTTTGATACCATTGCTAGTACTTCTCCAGTATTAGGGTCCAAAGCAACTACAGCCCCTTTTCTATTTCCTAACGCATCATAGGCAGCCTTTTGAATGTCATAATCTAATGTTGTTATAACTCCATTACCTACTTTATTTTCCTCTTTACTTCTATCTTTAAATGCTTCTTTTAATGATTCAAAACTTAAATCCTTAAAGAAGTTTCTTAATCCAACTTGCACACTACTATATGTAGTTAGCTCTGTATCAAAAGTTTTTTCTAAACCTGATAAATCATACTTTTGGCTGGCATAACCCAATGCGTGTACATATAAATCTCCATATACATATTCTCTAGATTGAGTTAAAGTCCCTGTTCTTTCGCTTTTAGTTAGCGCATTTTTGTCTCTATCGTATATTGTTCCTCTAACAACTTCATTTCTCTTTGCCCATAATCTTTTATTTCCAGCATCAGCTGCTATATCAGGCGCCTTAAATGTTTGAAAATACGCTATATATGATATTAGAGCTACAAAGAAGAATAAAAATATTATCATTACCTTTTTTACACTATCTTTAAAATCATTCATCTTTAGCCCTCCTCTGAAACCTTCTGTAATAAACCTAAGGTAAAGAACATTGTTACCATAGAACTACCACCATAACTTACAAAAGGTAATGTTATACCTGTTAAAGGAATAACTGCAAATATACCGCCTACAATTACTAAAGCTTGACATGCAATCATTATACTAAATCCAACAGCAACTAATTGGGAAAACTTATCATCAGTTACAAATGCTATTCTTATAGCTCTATAAAACAGCAAGAAAAATATTATCAATATTCCTATTCCAAATATTATTCCAAACTCCTCACATATTGCTGCAAAGATATAATCACTTTCCTTTACAGGAACAAATCCTGGATATCCTTGTCCTAAGCCAGAACCAAACATACCTCCAGAAGATATTGAATATAATCCTTGAGTTACTTGATAATATCCATATCCATTAGGATCTGCCCAAGGATTTCTCCATATATCAACTCTTGTTCTTACATGTGGGAATAGCTTATATGCTATACTTGCCCCTACTGCAAAAAGACCAAGACAAGTAAAAGCATACTTTTTCTTTGATGTAGCAATATACAATACTGATACTGATATCCCAAAGAATATTAAGGCTGACCCTAAGTCTCTTTGTAAAACTAAACATCCTAAGAAAATCATTACTACTATAGCAGGCTGAATAAGCTGCTTAATATGTTCAAATCCCTTTTTCGTATTATCAAAATCCTTTAAAACTGATGCCAGATATATTACTAAGAATATCTTTCCAAATTCTGAAGGCTGAAATCCAAATCCTCCCAAGTATACCCAGTTCTTTGCTCCATTTAATTCTACTCCCAATAATAAGGCCATAGGTGCAAAAATAAGAGTTGCTACTAGGTATATATTTTTATATTTTGCAAAGCTCCTAATATTAGGTACAATTACAACTGTCAAAATATATACAATAATACCTACGATAAACCAAACTATTTGTTTTATAGCCAGTGCTGTTTCTAATCTATACAACATGGCTATTCCAATTACAGATAAAATCCCTGCAAAAATTAATAAAAATTTATCTCCATCTGGATAAAATCTTCTTATAACAAAATGTGAGTATCCTATAACCAAACACAATGCTCCACCAATTATAAGTGCTTTTTTATCTATAGGATCAGATAATATAGCTAGATTACTAAAAAGTCCTATACATAAAATATAAGTAAGTATAAGTAACTTTCTTTCATCCTTTCGCATTTTCATATAATCACCTCTAACTCTTCCAGTTAACCTAATACCTTAAGCTTAGTTGTTCCTATTGTAACTATATCTTTGCTAAATAATTTGACCCTTCCATTAATTTTCTTATCATTAACAAAAGTTCCATTTGTACTATTTAAATCTTCAATTAACAATACATTATTCTTAACAATTAGCTTTGCATGATTACCTGATACATGTAAATCTTGCAATATAATAGAATTATCCTCTTTTCTCCCTATAGTTATAATACCTTTAACTGGAATTACTGAACCCTTCTTTAAGTTTCCTTCTTCACTAATTTCTATTACTTCCAATCCATGATTTTTCCTAGATTCTGAAGGCCTTTTTCTTCCGCCACCTTTAACATCTTTATACATTATCTTTAAGGCTGAGTATATTAAAGAATATAATAAAATTATAAAAAAGATTCCAAATACTATGGCAGATAATTTCGTAAAATTCATAACTTCACCTCGAAAACTTTTCATATATAAGTAGATTATACAACAAAAGTTATATAAAACCATAATATTTATACTTAACTAAGAATAATTTAAGATTTATATCATCCTCTTTAGATATTTACCTGTATAGGATTCTTCACACTTAGCAACCTTTTCTGGAGTACCTTGAACAATTAAAGTACCTCCCTTATCTCCACCCTCTGGTCCTAAATCAATAATATAATCTGCACACTTAATCATATCTAAATTATGTTCTATAACCACAACTGTATTGCCTGCATCTACTAATCTTTGTAATATTTCAACTAATCGGCTTACATCATCTATATGTAAACCTGTTGTAGGTTCATCTAGTATATATAATGTTTTTCCTGTACTTCTTTTAGATAACTCATATGCTAACTTTATTCTTTGTGCTTCTCCTCCAGATAATTGGGTAGATGGTTGACCCAATCTTACATACCCTAGTCCTACATCATATAATGTTTGTAACTTATTCTTTATCCTTGGTAAATTTTCAAAAAACTCTAATCCTTCTTCTACTGTCATATTTAATATATCATCAATATTCTTACCTTTATATTTTACTTCTAAGGTTTCTCTATTATACCTCTTACCTTTACATACTTCACAAGGAACATATACATCTGATAAGAATTGCATTTCTATTTTTATTATTCCATCACCTGAACAAGCTTCACATCTTCCCCCTTTTACATTGAAAGAAAATCTACCAGGCTTATACCCTCTCATTTTTGCTTCAGTAGTATTAGCAAACAATTCTCTTATTATATCAAAAGTTCCTGTATATGTAGCAGGGTTTGATCTTGGAGTCCTTCCTATAGGGCTTTGATCTATATCAATAATTTTATCAATATTTTCATATCCCATAATTTCCTTATGTGAGCCTACTGGATTTTTACTTCTGTTTATAATCTTATTTAATCCTTTATATAAGATTTCATTAACTAATGTACTTTTTCCTGATCCAGAAACTCCTGTAATCATTGTTAAAACTCCTAAAGGAATGGAAACATTTATATTTTTTAGATTGTTTTCTTTTGCTCCTTTAATGGTAATCTTATTACCATTACCTTTTCTTCTTACCTTAGGAACATCTATTTTTTTCTTACCACTTAAATATTGACCAGTAATTGATTTTTCATTCTTTACTATTTCATCAAATGTTCCAGTTGCAACAATTTCTCCACCATGTTCACCAGCTCTTGGTCCAATATCTACAATGTAATCTGCTTCTCTCATTGTATCTTCATCATGTTCTACAACTATAACAGTATTACCTACATCCCTTAAGTTTTTCAATGTAGCTATTAATTTATCATTATCTCTTTGATGAAGTCCTATACTTGGTTCATCTAAAATATAAAGAACCCCCATTAAAGATGACCCTATTTGTGTTGCTAGTCTAATTCTTTGTGACTCTCCTCCTGATAATGTCCCTGAATTTCTTGATAAATTTAAATAATCTAATCCTACATCTATTAGGAAATTTAATCTACTTCTTATTTCCTTTAATATTTGCTCACTAATAATTCTATTTTTCTCTGAGAATTCTATGCCATCTAAAAACTCTAATTCTTCTCTAATTGGCATACTTGTAAATTCATAAATATTTTTCCCACCAATCTTAACGGATAAAGCTTCTCTTTTCAATCTTGCTCCACTACACTTTGGGCAATGATTGTCGCTCATATATTGTTCTATTTCATTTTTCATCATATCTGAACTTGTTTCACTATATCTCTTAGTTAAGTTATTGATTTCTCCTGGATATGAATAATTATATTCAGCAGTAACCCCTTCCTTTGTATAAGTAACATTAAGTTTCTTCCCCTTAGTACCATAAAGAATTACATCTACTATTTCCTTAGGTAAATCTTTTATTGGAGTATTAAGTGAAAAATCATATTCCTTACTTAAAGCTTGAAGTATTGCATAAGTCCATGAATCATCTTTTAATCTTCCAGCTCCCCAACTTGAAATTGCTCCCTCCATAAGACTTAAACTTTTATCTGGTATTACTAAGTCAGGATCTATTTCATATAGAGTTCCTAATCCATCACAATAATCACATTTACCAAATGGTGAATTAAAAGAAAATAGTCTAGGGGCTAGTTCATCTATACTTATCCCACAATCAGGACAAGCAAATTTTTCACTAAATAATATATCATTATCTCCTATAACACTTACAAGTACTAATCCTTCTCCTAGCTTTAAGGCTGTTTCTAAAGAATCTGTAAGCCTACCTTCTATTCCGTCCTTTATAATTATTCTATCGACTACTGCTTCTATATTATGCTTTATATTCTTCTCTAACTTTATTTCATCTTCTGATAAATCGTATATTTCTCCATCTATTCTTGCTCTGACAAAACCATTTTTCTTTATTGTTTCTATTACTTTTTCATGGTTTCCTTTTCTACCTCTTATAAGTGGAGATAATATTAAAATCTTAGTTCTATCCCCAAGAGACATTACCTTATCAACAATTTGATCAACAGATTGTTGACTTATCTCTTTACCGCACTTTGGACAATATGGTGTCCCAACTCTTGCATATAATAACCTTAAGTAATCATATATTTCTGTTATTGTACCAACTGTTGATCTAGGATTCTTACTTGTAGTCTTTTGATCTATTGATATAGCTGGAGATAATCCTTCAATATAATCAACATCAGGCTTATTCATCTGACCTAAGAATTGTCTTGCATAAGCAGATAGTGACTCTACATATCTTCTTTGTCCTTCTGCATATAAAGTATCAAAAGCCAAAGATGATTTCCCAGAACCTGATAATCCTGTAAATACAACTAGCTTATCTCTTGGAATTTCTAAATCAACATTTTTTAGATTATGTACTCTAGCTCCCTTAATGACTATTTTATCTATCATACTCTTGTCCCCTCTTCATTTTATATCTATATTTTATCCATATTAAACTTAATCAACCTTCGAACATAAGTTCCTATTATTGTATTTTAAACTTTATATTTATTCTTGTCAATTATTGAGAAGAATATGAAAAAAACATAATAAAATCATTTTTCTAAGCTGTTTATACTTTCATAAAGAATAAAAAAATCGCCAAGGCGACTATTGAGCCGTCGATTTTTTTCGCCCATCTGCATTTCCGAAGCTTGCCTGAGGAAAATCTTGCAGGGGCATATATTTTATTTTTTATTCTTTAGGAAGAAATGAACTAATATATAGCTAAATTGTTGAAGTTATCCACAATTTAATAATAGATATAATTTCCTAAAGAATAAAAAATGCCATGACACCCGTCATGGCATTAATACTACTTTGCAATTTTACCCTGTATATTTATAGTAACATTCTCATCTTTATCGTTTCTCAATATTAATACATTTTCTTCATAATTAATACCATATAAATCTGTATTATTAATATAATATCTGTCATTTAATTTCAATAATAACTTTCCACTTTGTGAATATACTTTCGTATTCGTATTATCACTTTTAGACAGTATTATAAAATCCCCATAAAACTGAACTGTTACTCCATTTAAATCTTCAATTTTATTCCCCATCTTATCTACTAAGTATTCATGTTCATTGCTACTTAATACATTTATTTCTCCATACCACTCATTTACATCGGTATATCCTAATTCAGTATAATTAGCTATTATATTTCCTTTATTATCAATACAGACTATTTCATACTTACTTCCATTATATATCTCCCCATAACCTATTCCATTGATAACCTCATTAATAAAATCAACCTCTGCTTCAAAAACTAAATTTCCTTCATAATCCATAAAGCCACATTTATTATTTCCGCTACGGAATATTACTCCATCCTTCTGAATTCTCATAATATCAATTACATCAATAGGTAAGTCTACATTTTCACCTGTACTATCAATCAAATAAGAATTTCTCTCATCACTACACAAGAAGTATTTATTATCATAAGAGCTTATATACTCAAATCCACTATTAATTACCTTTTTACCATTTTTCCCTATAAGATAGTAGTTATCACTGTCTTTAACAATTGCTACGCCATTCATAAATCTTTCACAATATTCATATTTTGCTTTCACCAATATATTTCCTCTAGTATCCATATATCCATACTTACCATTTTTCTCAAAAGCAGCTATTCCATCAACAAACTCATAGACATGTATATCTTCATCTATTTCACATAATTTTTTTCCATCATAATCAATTAAAATGTCTTTATCATCTTCTTCAACTATGGCCGCTCCACCACAAAACGGTGTAGCATAATAATAAGCATTATCAAATATGTAATCTCCATCTTTTGAAATATACCTATATTTATTATCCTCTTCTACCAAACCTATACCTTCACTGAAAGCTGTAGCATTTTCAAATTTAGGTTCTATAACTACATTCATATTTTCATCTACATAGCCCCACTTTTTATTCTCTGCTTGGTATGGATAATACTTAACCTCCTCATACTTTAAAGTTATCTCTTGAACCTCCACATATACATCTTCCTCTTCTTTAGAGAACCAACTTAATATTCCACTAAAATCAGGTGATGATATGTTACTATCCTTTATCAACTTAACTCCTATTGTAGTAAATACCCCTATTATAGAAATTATTAATACTACAATAATAGAAAAACCTATAATTTCATTTTTCCTTTTCAAAATCCCCTTATCCCCTTTACCACATTACTATTTTTTTAATTTCTCTATCATATCCCTTAATTGAGCAGCTCTTTCAAATTGTAAGTTCTTAGCTGCATCCATCATCTCTTCTGTATACTTTTTAATAAGCTTTTCTTTTTCTTTTTTACTCATTTTTTCTTCTGCTTTATATTCAACTGTTTCTTCTGCAACTTTTGTAGCCTCTATTACATCTCTTACTTCCTTTAATATTGTCTTTGGCGTTATTCCATGTTCCTCATTATACTGTTCTTGTATTTCTCTTCTTCTATTAGTTTCCTTTATAGCTCTATCCATAGATCTAGTAATATTATCTGCATACATTATTACCTTACTTTCAGAATTTCTAGCTGCTCTTCCTATTGTTTGTATCAATGATGTTTCAGATCTTAAAAAACCCTCTTTGTCAGCATCTAAGATAGCTACTAATGCTACTTCTGGAATATCTAACCCTTCTCTTAAAAGATTTATACCTACTAAAACATCATATTCACCTAACCTTAGTTCTCTTATTATTTTCATTCTTTCTATTGTTTCAATATCAGAATGCATGTATGTTGTTTTTACGCCTAATTCTGTTAGATACTTAGTTAAATCTTCTGCCATCCTCTTAGTTAAAGTAGTTATTAAAGTTCTAAATCCTTTTTCTGTAGTCTTCTTAATTTCTCCATACAAATCATCAATCTGACCTTTTATTGGCCTTATAATTATTTCAGGATCTATCAATCCTGTTGGTCTAATTATTTGCTCTGCTATAACTGATGAATTATCTAATTCATATTGGCTTGGTGTGGCACTTACATAAACAACTTGATTTATTTTCTTTTCAAATTCCGGAAATTGAAGAGGTCTATTATCATATGCACAAGGTAATCTGAATCCATAATCTACCAATGTATTTTTTCTAGATCTATCTCCCGCATACATTGCTCTTACTTGAGGTAAAGTTACATGACTTTCATCAATAAACATTAGATAGTCATCTGGCAAATAATCTAGTAATGTTTTAGGTGGAGTACCAGGATCCCTTGAATCTAATATTCTAGAATAATTTTCTATTCCACTACAATACCCCATTTCCCTCATCATTTCTATATCAAAATTTGTTCTTTGTCTTAATCTTTGTGCTTCCAATAATTTATCTTGAGCATTCAATTCTCTTAATCTTTCTTCAAGCTCATCCTCTATTCTACTAATTGCTTTTTCTAATGTTTCCTGTGAAGTAGCAAAGTGTGATGCAGGGAATATAGCAACATGATCCCTATCACCAAGTATATTTCCTGTGAGAACATCAAATTCACGTATTCTATCAATTTCTTCGCCAAAAAATTCTACTCTTATTCCTTTATTAGAAGAGGAAGCTGGAATTATATCTAAAGAATCCCCTCTAACTCTAAATGTTCCTCTCTTAAAATCTATATCATTTCTTTCATACTGTATATCTATTAATCTTCTTACTATTTCATCCCTATCTTTTTCCATCCCTGTTCTTAAACTTACAGTTAATTTCTTGTATTCATCAGGATTACCAAGTCCATAAATACAGGATACTGAGGCAACTATAATTACATCTCTTCTCTCAAATAAAGCAGATGTGGCAGAGTGCCTTAACTTATCTATTTCATCATTAATTGACGCATCTTTCTCTATAAATGTATCTGTTTGAGGAACATAAGCTTCTGGTTGATAGTAATCATAATATGATACAAAATATTCAACTATGTTATCAGGAAAGAATTCTTTAAATTCTGAACATAGTTGAGCAGCCAAAGTCTTATTATGAGCCAGTATTATTGTAGGTCTTTGAAGTCTTTCAATAATATTTGCCATAGTAAAAGTTTTACCCGATCCTGTTACCCCTAATAATGTTTGCCCTCTATGACTTTCTTTTAATGATTCTACTAATGTGTCTATTGCTTGAGGTTGGTCACCGGTTGGTTTAAATTTCGAATGTATTTTAAAACTATTCATCATTAATCTCCTATCTCGAACTTATATTCGTATTACCATTTTACTTTTTTTGTATATTATAGTCAATAATATGAGTAATTAAAGTTCTTTTTATTCAAAAAAAGTGGAATAGATATTTATTTTGCTTGTTCCGTCGCAAGCTCCAAGTCACAGAAAAATAAATATCTATTCCCCTCCTACTTAAGGTAAGGAAATTATAAAATTATTATCCTTGACTTTATATTTTTTAATATGGAATTGTAATACCCACTTTGATTTATAGCTAATTAAAATTTTATACTTTCATAGACGTTAAAAAAGGATATAAAATGAATTTATATCACTTTATATCCTTTCTCTTTTCTTTTATTTTCTCTAATACTTCAGAGAATTTCTTATCCTCAAAAGCCACTACTTTATCACTTTGCACTACTTTAGGTACTAAAACAGCACCTAAGTTTTTATTTCTTTGTGGTTTTAATGTAATTTCTTTTCCATTGCCATCCATATCTAAAATTTTTACATTTATATCATATATACTATTTCTGACCATCTTATATATTTCCGTTACATCATCTATACTCTGGTCATTAAGAGATACAATTTTATCTCCAACTCGTATACCAGCCTCATAGGCTATAGAATAAGGAACTACTTCTAATACAGATATACCATCTTCATCACTAACAAATATAGCTTCCCTTTTTTCTTCCATTTTCTTTTGCAACATTAGCATTCCTTCATGAGCTAAAGGAGCAAAAATTAACACTACAACTTCTCCAACTAATCCAAACCTAGCCAACTGAGATACAAGTGTTAGAATTATTCCATATATTAATATAGCAATTCCAGAGGAAAGAGCTTTCTTTTTTTTCTTCTGCGTAAAGGTAACAGAAGAATACCCTAAAACTCCAAAAAACGGAATTAATCCTAATATCATTGTATTTATAACATTTAATATGTCATTTGTCCTAAGTACAGGCCACCAACTTGGTGTGGATATACTTTCTGTTCCTACTATTGACCCCATAGATGTAGCTGCATATGCAATAAATATAGCTACAGGTAATACCCAATATCTATTTAAAGCATATCCACCTGAAATCCTGCCTCCTTTATTCGAAAAAACAGGAATGGCACCTTTTTCTCCATCTAGCATTACTAAAATAGACTCTACTATATGAAGAACTCCAACAAAAGCTATTAATGACATTATATCTATTCTTAATATTTCTGTTCCATCAGTAGTTGTTATATTAAAATAAGTAAAAATTAAACTTACTAATCCAAGAATAGATGCAGAATAAGAAAAACATACAAATCTTGGTTTTATAAACATTAACAATATAGAAATCATAAATAAAAGTTCTATTCCAGAATTCTCTTTAAAAACAATTCCTAAATGACTTAATATTAAACTAGCTATGACACCCGCCAAAATTCCCAAAACTATTTGAGATAAAGTAAGCTCTAAAGCAGAGTTTACTTTATCTCCTATAATCATCTGCTGCATAGCAGTTACTTTCTTATTCTTCATATAGAACATTACACCTAAAAGAATTAATATTAACATTAATGAGGGCTCAACTATAACATATGCCACCGATCTTAATGTATACATAATTAGATTCATAAGTTTTGCTCCTCCTAATTTATCATGTCTTTTATCACTTCAATGCCCTTTTGTAATTGAGGATCCGTATCTTTACTATATTCTTTATTAACATCTTCTTCAGTCAACTTAACTTCATAATCAGGTATAATTCCTTTTTTATTTATATCTTCTCCCTTTGGAGTGTAATATTTAGAAACAGTTACTTTTAATCCACCTATGCCACTTTTAAGCTCAAAAGGAAGTTGAACTACTCCTTTTCCAAATGTAGTGGTTCCAACAGTCACAGCTGCATTATAGTCCTTTAAAGCACCTGTAACAACTTCAGATGCACTTGCTGTACCTCCGTCTGTTAATATTACAAGAGGCAATCCTAGTGCAACCCCTCCCTCAGATTTACTTATTTCTTTACTTCCGTATTTATCAATTCTATAAGTAATAACTTCATCCTTAGGAACAAATTGTGATGCAATATTTATTGCTTCTACTAAGTATCCTCCACCGTTTCCTCTAAGATCTAATATTAACCCTTTCATTCCTTTTCCTTTAAGTTCTTCTAAAGCATTAACAAAATCAACTGAAACATCTTTATTGAAAGTAGAAAGATTAATATATCCTATATTATTTCCTAACATTTCGTTTTTTACAGAAACAGTCTTTATAGTTTCCCTAGTTACATTAAACTCTAACTCTGTATCTTTTCTTCCTACTATAATATTTACTTGAGAATTTTCAGCTCCTGTTATTAGTGCAACGGCTTTACTTTGGTCACTTCCAACCTCTTCACCATCAACTTTAAGAATTACATCTCCACCTTTAATTCCTACTTTTTCAGCAGGGCCTCCAGAAATAGTTGAATCAACAACCACTTTGTCATCCTCAAGCTTTACATATACTCCAATCCCTTTAAACTCTCCTGAATTGGATTGCATAAACCTATCATACTCTTCTTTATTCATAAACACTGTATATGGATCATTAAGGGAACTTGTCATTCCCTTAATAGCTCCATCAACTAGCTTTTCTTGATCTATATCTCCAACATACAGTTTCTCTAAATCTTCTTTTACTTCATATAATCCTTTAAATTGTTCTACATCATCTGCATATTTTAATAAAGTTCCATACTTATCACTATCTTTGCCTATGACTATCCCATATCTAGTAATATAATTTCCCACAAAAAATGCTACTAATATTGATAATATAATCGCCAATGGTTTTATAATTTTTTTCATTTTATTTTTTTTACTAGACTGGTACATCTAAACAACTTCCTTTCAATTCCAAAATACCTTTTCCCATAGTAAATATTTTATTCTTAATATTTATATTTATACTACCAAGAATTTCCTTAATGCTATGTAACTTGCAACTCCACCAACAGCAATTCCTCCTAAAGCAAACTGCCATGATAACATTGTTAACACATATGTAGGATTAATTAAACTAACCATAAGTATATTATTTGCAATAATACCAACACCAAATCTATATATAAAGTATACTCCTATTACAGATAATATTGCACCTAATAATCCAATAACCATTCCTTCAATTATAAATGGCCATCTTATAAACCAGTCTGTAGCACCTACAAATTTCATTATTCCAACTTCTCTTCTTCTTGAATAAACTGTTAACTTTGTAGTATTCATAATTAAGAATATTGATACTCCTATCAAAATTATAAATAATACTATACCAACAACTCTTACCACCTTAACAATACCATGTATTTGATTTATAACATCTTGTTGATTTCCTATACTCTCAACACCTGGAAGATCCTGAACTGCTTCACTTATAGCTTCTGCATAACTAGGGTCTGTAAGTCTTACTATATAAGAAGCTGGTAATGGGTTATTTTTTAGTGTATATCCTTCTAATAAACCTGGGGTATCTTTCATCATATCTTCGAAATTTTTTAAAGCTTGTTCTCTTGACTCATATTCTATTTCTTTAACTCCATCTTGTTCTCTTAACTTTACTTCTATTTCTCTTTGATCAATCAACTTTACATCATCTAATAAGTAAACTTTTAACTCTATCTTCGACTCTACTCCACCTATAGCCAAATTAGCATTTTGTGCTACTAAAGTAAAAATTCCTAATACTGAGAAAGTAATTAAGACAGTAATAACTGAAGCAAGACTTATAGTTTTATTTCTTCTTAAACTTTTAAATGCATCACTAATAAAATAGTTAACTGTATTAATTTTCATCTTCGTACATACCTCTCTTTTCATCTCTTGCTATTTCTCCACCTTCAATAGCAATAACTCTCTTTTTCATAGTATCAACTATATCTTTAGCGTGAGTAGCCATTAATATTGTAGTTCCAGCCTTATTTATATCATCTAATAAGTCCATTATTTCCTTTGCAGTTTCTGGATCAAGGTTTCCAGTAGGTTCATCTGCAATTAATAATGATGGATTATTTACTATAGCTCTTGCTAATGAAACTCTTTGTTGTTCTCCTCCTGAAAGTTCATTTGGGAACATCTTATACTTATGAGAAAGCCCTACAAGAGATAATACCATTGGTACTCTTCTTCTAATTTCTTTTGGTGTGGCTTCAACAACTTTCATAGCAAAGGCTACATTCTCATATACATTTAGATTTGGAATTAATCTAAAGTCTTGGAATACCATTCCTATCTTTCTTCTAAAGTATGGTACATCATTTCTTGCTAACTTTGAAAGATCTGTATTATTAACCACTACCTTTCCTGATGTAGGTTCAACTTCTTTTAATATCATTTTTATAAAAGTTGATTTACCAGCTCCAGATGGTCCAACCAAGAAAACAAATTCCCCTGATTCAATATTTATGCTAACATCTGAAAGAGCTTTTACATTATTATTATAAAGTTTTGAAACATTCTTAAATTCAATCATTCTAACACTCCTTAGTATATTAAGATATTTTTCGTTAAAATACCTGTCCATCTTACAATGCTATTATAGCATATACCTATGGTAGGATACATTATTCCCCTATATTCCTTTATTATATATTTTTTTTTACATTAATAAAATAGAAATATGATTTTATTTGTCATTAAATTTCTTCCATATCCTTGAATCCTTCTCCTAAAACTTCATGGGATGCTCTAACTGTTATAAACGCTTTAGGATCTATGTCCTTAATAAACATCTTTAACTTTATAAAATCTGATCTTGATAATACAGAATATATAACCTTAAGTTCTTGGCCTGTATAAGCTCCCTCTCCCTTTAAATAAGTACATCCTCTATATAGCTCTTCCAATATAAATTTGCTAATTTCCTCTACTTTATCACTCATTATCATAACTTCTTTACTCGCATTAAATCCATCTATAAAATTATCTACTGCTATCCCAAGAATTATAACACTAAGCATAGAGTAAAACCCTATATCTAAGCCAAAAGTTACTGCAGCGCCAAAAGTTATTAATATATCTACTATTAACAAGCTAGTGCCTATATTTAAATGAAAAAATTTATTTAATATTTTTGCTAATATATCTGTTCCTCCTGTGGAAGAATTATTGTTAAAAACTATTGCCATACCAAAAGCAGATATAATAGTTCCGAATATAGTTGCAATAATTAAATCCTGTGTTATTGCATATGGCGAAAAATATTCTTCTATTATCCACATAATTACAGATAATCCTAAGCTTGCATATATGGTTTTGCCACCAAAATTCCCACCTATAACCATAAATGCTACAGCAAAGAGAACTATATTTACTATCAAAGTTATAGTTCCCACACTTATTACTGGTATATAGTTGTTGACTACTATTGCTAAACCGGTCACACCACCAGCTGCAAGATTATTAGGCGCAAAAAAGTATTCTACAGAAATAGCTACAAGTATTATTCCTAATGTTATTAAACCGTACTCCCTAAGTAATTTTTTACTCATATTATTCTCCTCCAACTATAATTACTAATATAATTATAATTCCTCTGACAGATTAATAATATCCCTATATAACAAAAAGAACACCTTCCGGTGTTCTTTTTATTATATACTAATCTATTTTTTTAATTCCAAAGCTTTTTTTACTTTATTAACTATATCTTTTGAAGTTAATCCGTACTTTTCTAATAATTCATTTGGCTTTCCACTTTCCCCAAATGTATCCTTAACACCAACTCTTAAAACAGGTACTGGACAATTTTCTGAAACAACTTCTGCTACTGCTGATCCTAAGCCACCTATTACGCTATGCTCTTCAGCTGTTACTATAACTCCAGTTTCCTTCGCAGCTTTTATTATTAATTCTTCATCTATTGGCTTAATAGTATGTATGTTAATAACTCTTGCATTTATTCCTTCTTTAGCCAATTCTTCCTTTGCTTCTAATGCAGCTTCAACCATTATTCCTGTTGCTATTATTGCTACATCATTTCCTTCAGCTAAAGTTATTCCCTTACCTATCACAAAGTTATAGTTTGCTTCATCATTAACTCTTGAAACTGCCATTCTTCCAAGTCTTACATAGCAAGGTCCTTCCATTTGTGCAACTGCCTTTATTGCAGCTTCTGTTTCTATATCATCTGCCGGATTTATAACTACCATATTAGGTACACCTCTCATTAAAGATATATCTTCAATAGCTTGGTGAGACGCACCATCTTCTCCAACTGTTAAACCAGCATGTGTTGCACATACCTTTACATTTAATTTAGGGTAACATATTGAGTTTCTTATTTGTTCAAAAGCTCTTCCTGCTGCAAACATTGCAAAAGTACTTACAAAAGGTACTTTACCACAAGTTGAAAGTCCTGCTGCAACTCCCATCATGTTTCCTTCTGCTATTCCCATGTTAAAGAATCTTTCAGGAGCTACTGCCTTAAAATCTGCAGTCTTTGTTGACTTCGAAAGGTCTGCATCTAATACTACTACGTTCTCATTTGTATTAGCTAATGCTGCTAATGCTTTACCATAAGCTTCTCTAGTTGCAATCTTCTTACTCATTATATTTCTCCTCCTAATTCCTTAACTGCTACTTCACATTGTTCCTTGCTTGGAGCTGTTCCATGCCATGAAGCCTCATTTTCCATGAATGAAACTCCCTTCCCTTTAACTGTGTTACAAATTATTGCTGTTGGCTGACCCTTATGGTTCTTTGCCTTTTCTATAGCACCTAAAATTTCATCATAGTTATGTCCATCTATAACTAATACGTTCCAACCAAATGCTTCAAACTTCTTATCTATTGGACATGGACTCATAACCTTAGTTATATCTCCATCTATTTGTAATCCATTAAAATCTATAAATATAGTTAAATTGTCTAAGTTATAATGAGCAGCACACATACTAGCTTCCCAAACTTGACCTTCTTCTAATTCTCCATCTCCAAGTAATGCATACACTCTATAGTCTTTTTTATCTACCTTACCTGCTAAAGCCATTCCTACTGCTGCTGAAATACCTTGACCTAATGAACCAGTTGACATATCTATTCCTGGTAGATCATTCATGTTAGGATGTCCTTGTAAATCTGAACCAATCTTTCTTAATGTCATTAATTCTTTAGGGTCGAAGAATCCTCTTCTTGCTAATGCACTATATAGTACTGGAGCTGCATGACCTTTTGATAAAACAAATCTATCCCTATTTTCATCCTTTGGATTTTCAGGATTAATATTTAGTTCATTAAAAAATAGTGTAGTAACTATGTCTGCCGCTGAAAGTGAACCACCTGGATGACCTGATGCTGATTCTGTTAACATTTCTACTATGTCTTTTCTAATTTGTTTAGAAATTTGGATTAATTCATCTTTATTTTTTTTCATTATATGTCCTCCTAGAAAATTTAAAATAATTATAGACTTTATTTTTCCCTATTTAATTAAGATTATTGTAACACACTTTTTAAGTTTTTGCTATTCTATTTAATCATTTATGTTAACTTTTTCGTGGTTATATAAGCATTTAGTATATACTATTTGATGAATATGTTTTCTTTTGCCTAAATAATAATATACTTTCTGTTTTATAACATAATAAAAGGTATTGAAGATTATCCTTCAATACCTTTTTGCTTAATCTAAACTTAAACTAATTAATAAAGCTTTATTTACTTTTTCCATATCACTATCTGTCATATGTCCTATTTTCTCTTTTAATCTTCTCTTATCTAATGTTCTAATTTGTTCAAGTAAAACAACTGAATCTCTATTTAAACCATATTCTTCAGAAGATATTTCCACATGTGTAGGAAGCTTAGCTTTATTAATTTGTGATGTAATAGCAGCAACAATAACAGTTGGGCTATATCTATTACCAATATCATTTTGCATAATGATTACTGGTCTTATTCCACCCTGTTCTGATCCTATTACGGGACTTAAGTCAGCGTAGAATATATCCCCTCTTTTTACTAACATAGTCGTCATTTGAAAAATCACACTCCGCAAAGCCATGTCTCATAATCACTTATTTCGTCAACACACTCTTCAGCTAATTCCAAGTTGATTTGTGACATTTCTATATATCCTCTCTTCATAACTTCTAACATTTGTGAGGAATCAACCTCATTAATATATACTATTAAATTCTCATCAAATAATTTACTATTATTTTTATGTTTCTTATCTTTTTTTAAAACATCATTATCTATTGACTCAAACGACATAATTCGGCCTCCTTAGCTAAGGATTCTATGTATACTAAAATTATATTTCAGTTTATGTCATATTGTCAAAGATAAAATCATATTTTTATACTTTTCTGTTAATTATATACTTATATTTGTTATTTAAAATAGATTTTTGTCTATTTCTTTTAAGTAATTGAACTCTTTATAAACTATATCTACTCTACTCTTCCCATCTTTGTCATAAATTCTAGTTACTATAGGAGTCTTATCCTCTTTATTTATATAAATTTTAGCCGATGTCATATGATCATTTATATTAGACAAATTAACTTTTATCTCTAAGTATTTTATATCTCCCCACTCTTCAGATCCTTCATTAATCTCCTCTATATCTCCACATAAAAGATTACTAACGAATGACAATGGATATAGGGAATCAAAGTCTTTTTCTAATTCATACTTTCCACCCTTATCTTGCATACTTATATAACCATCTTTATAAATTTTAATTCTATCTTGTCCAAATTCAATTCTCATTCCAACATCCTTGCAGTAATATATGTTGGTATCCTCTTTGTACTCACCTTTTGAATTCTTTATCTTGTATTCAGCTTTAGATGTATAAGCTTTAGACTTCTTAATATATTCTATAATTTCTTCATTGGTTGGTGCATAATTATGTCTAAACCCAATAATAGCTATTATAGATATAAAAGGAATAAGTAATAATAGTAATAACAAGACTTTTCTCTCTTTAATTTTGTTCCATAAGTTCTTTTCACTCTTCATATTGCCTCCAAAGTTAATTATTCACTAATACTATTATTAAAACCTTGGAGAAAATATTCTAACTAATGACTGCTTCTTCTATTATTTTAGGTAGTTCTGCTATTATATCTGTAGCAGAAACACTATATTTATCCTTACTAGCTTTATCCCCAGCTAAACCATGTATATAACAAGCTAATATAGCTGCTTTAAATATACTCATACCTTGACCGACAAAAGATGCTATTATTCCAGTAAGGCAATCCCCCATACCTCCAGATGCCATTTTACTATTACCAGTATAATTAATTACAACCTCATCACCATTTGTAATTATTGTATTATACCCCTTCAATACAACTATAACATCATGTTGCAGGGCATAGCTTTTCGCTAAATTTACCCTATCCTTTTCTATTTCTTCTATACTATACCCAGATAACCTACTAAACTCTCCAAGATGAGGTGTTATTACTGATCTATTTTTCACAAAAGATAGTAACTCTTTATGATTTGCAAGTATATTTAAAGCATCAGCATCTAATATTATAGGAACCTCAGTTTCTTTTATGCATCTGTTTAAAATATCATATTTATCATCATTTACACCTAACCCTGGGCCACATGCAATAACATTACAAGTTTTAAATAAATTATTAATTCGATCTTGTTCTTCATAATTAACAGTCATCACTTCAATTAATTTATTTGATAATACTTGTTGTGTATTTAAGTCTGTCAAAAGTGAAACTAATCCAGCCCCGCTTCTTACAGTAGCTTCAGCACAAATATATGCTGCTCCTGAAAAACCTGGACTACCTCCTATTAATAGAACTTTTCCGTAATCTCCTTTATGTCCCCAAATCTTTCTTATGGGAATCATTTTTTTATACTCATACTTATGTAAAAATGAAACTTTCTCGTTAAACTTTTCTTTTACAGAGTTAGGAATTCCTATATATACAACTTTTACTTTCCCTAAATACTCAAAAGCATCATATCTAACAAAACCTATTTTTATATTTTCTATAGTATAAGTTTCATTGGCCTTTATCGCTATCCCCAATACCTCCCCAGAATTACTATCTATTCCAGAAGGAGTGTCTACAGAAATAACGTATTTAGAATATGTATTTATTGATTCTATAGCCTTATAAATAACGCCCTCAATTCTTCTATTTAATCCTATACCAAATATAGAATCTAAAACAATATCTGAATTTTTTATATAATCTATAAGTTCTTTATTAAAATCACTATCCTTATTAATCTCTTTTATTTCTATATTTAACTTTTTTATAATATTAAGGTTTGTAATAAACCCCTCACCTTTTTTAGTGCCGAAATTTATAACAATAACTTTTACATCCTTACCTAATAAAAAAAGCTTCCTTGCTATTACTAATCCATCTCCACCATTATTTCCTATACCACAAAATACAATATATTTATCTCCCTTAGATTTTATTGATTCGAAAATTTTCTCTCCTGCATTCTCCATAAGAACTATACTAGGGATTCCAATAGTATTTATAGTATATTCGTCAATTAACTTAGATGTCTGTCTTGATACCACATACATTAATTATGTCATCTCCTCCCAGATAGCAAAGGCAATTGCATTTTCACCTGTATGAGATATAGATACATGAATTAAAAAATCTTCTTCAATAGAAATAACTTCTTTTACTTTATCACTTATATTTACAACAGGTTGTCCCATATCATTTCTTAATATTTCTATATCTAACAAACCAAATCCCCTTATTCCAGTTCCTAGTGCCTTGCTAATAGCTTCTTTAGCTGCAAAATTTCCCGCAATAGTTTCTAAATTGTCCTTCCTACTTTTAAAATACTTTCTTTCCTCTTCAGTAAAAACCTTTTCTAAAAACATAGGAGTTCTTTTAACTGCTGTCCCTATTCTATCTACTTGAACTATATCTGTTCCTATACCTCTAATCATTTTCCACCTCCAATCAATATTTTACTATTATTAAAGCATATTAACTATCTTTTTAGATTCTTCAAAGTCCTCTACCCATTTATCAACATACTCACCTATAATATCTATTAAATGTATTGGAGATACTTCATTTTTATAAAGCAAGTTAAGTAAACCTTTAACTTTATGTCGTTGAGTTGATATATACTTAACTCCATCTTCTACTCTATTAATAATAGCTCCATCTTTTATATCTACTCTCTCAACCTTTATTCCATATGCTTGTACATTGTTAAGGCTTTCCTTAGTAAGACCATAAGTATACTTCATTTCTATATCGTCTATTGATCTTGTAATTATAAGTTTTTCTAATACCATATATATTACCTCCTAAGTCTTAAAACAATTATTATTGTTAAGTAGATGTTATCATAACAATTGTTAGAATATTGTCAAACCATGAGGTCCTAATAAAAAAACAATTATTTATTTATTTACATAAAACAACTTTTTAATCACTTCTTCTATTACTATTAACAATCGTAACCTCTTTTTTCCCCAACTAACTAATATATATTGTCGAAAAAAAAGCCATTCACCTACTAAATATTACATAAATAATAAATTGTAATATATATTTTGTATAAAAAGAAAGAAGAGCGAAAAAGCTCTTCTTTCCTTACCCTAAAATACCATAGTTGAATTTGTATACGTTAACACTTATGTTATAAGTATACCATATTTCGTAAGTTATTCAACTATATTTAAAATTTCTTATTCACCTGTGGCATGATCCATATTATTTTCCTCTGTACGTCTGCCTCCAACAAATTTAAAATCTTCTGCTACTACCTCAGCAAGGTATTTCTTATTACCGTCTCTATCTTCATAACTACCAGTTCTTAATCTTCCACTTAGGCTAATATAACTTCCTTTTTTCATATACTTACATATAACCTCAGCTTTTTTTCCCCATACTGTAACTGGGATTAAATCAGCTTTTCTTGTGCCGTCAGCAGACTTAAAATTTCTATCTACTGCTATAATGAATTTTGTAAATGACTTATCTCCATTTTCTAATTCTCTTAGTTCAGGATCTCTTATAAGTCTCCCTAATAATACTATTTTATTCATACTAACACCTCCTGAATATTTTCTTCTATAATACTTGACAACTAATTCCATTAATATTCAGCTTGTGTCAATATTTTTTTACTCTTCTACAATTCCTGAAGGAAATAAACTTATATGCTAAAATCATTCACAGGTTAACTAAGATTGTAGCCTCCTAAAAAACAAAAAAAAGAAACTACTAAATTGTAGTTTCTTAATCAATCTTTTCTACCTTTTTCCAATACAGAATTAATTTCTACTCCTAAAATAAATATTATAGCCATTAAAAACAACCATATCATTAATATAAAGACTGCTGCTAATCCCCCATATAACCGTGAATAGTTTCCAAAGTTATTAATGTAAAATGAAAATACTAGAGAAAATATTATCCATCCAAATGTACTAAACACGGCTCCTGGAATAGTGTTTTTCCAGGGAACTCTCTTACATGGAGTATACCTATATATAGTTGCAAAGACTAATATTAAGACTACTAATACAACTCCATATCTAACTATGTTCCATATAAAAGCCATTAATCCATTTAATGGTAATAAAGCAACTAAATAATCTCCTATTATTTTACCAAAAACCAATAACGTTAAGGTTAATATAATTGTAATCGCAAGAACTATTGTACTTAAATAAGATATAACAGATCTTGTTATATATGATCTTTTATCATTTAGGTTATATGCCTTGTTTATCCCTTTTATAACTGCCCTAAAACCAGAAGAAGCTGTCCAAATTGTTAACAAAACTGATACCCCTAATAATCCTGCATTTTGTGAACTTATTATTTCGCTGACCGTAGATTGAATAAGTTCAAACACACTTGTGGGAAGCAACACACTTATGCCATATAATACTTGCTCTGGATTTGGTTTTATAAACCCTATTAAAGTAATTAAAAAAATTAAAAAAGGAAAAAAGGATAATACCAAATAATATGCCAATTGTGATGCTAAAGAAAATATATCATCTCTTTTTGACTTAACTATTAAATGTATAAACAAATCCATCTTTGACATAGTATATTTTTCTTTCTTCATAATCTCACCATTTCAATTCTTTTATTTTATTCTATTAATACTTTCTATATCTTATGTTTTCACTTCAAGAAGTAATTATGTATTTGCAAATAAATTAGGAGAGCATTTCTGCATACTCTCCTAGGATTAGTGTATTATCATCCTTATAATTTTATCACATAGTTTAAATTTTATATACCTGTTTTATTCTTGTATGTACTATAGTATAATTTTCATGTATTATATTAACAATTTTAATAGTTCTAACTAACTGAAAGGTGGTAGTTTTGTGATTTATACATTAGAAAATTCTAATATAAGTATAACAGCAAGCACTTATGGTGGAGAAATCCATTCTTTAAAAAGCAAAAAAGATAATACTGAATACTTATGGAATGGTAATCCAGAATATTGGAAGTATCATGCTCCTATACTATTTCCCATAGTAGGTAAGGTTAAAGATCTTAAGTACAGAGTTGAAGGAAAAACTTATGAGTTACCTCAACATGGTCTAGCTAGAATATCTGAATTTAATCTACTAACTCAAGATAAAGAATCAATAACTTTTGAATTAGTATACTCAGATGATACATTAAAAGTCTATCCATTTAAGTTCTCTTTACAAATAACTTATACTTTATTAGATAATGGAGTTAAAGTAACTTATACAGTTAACAATTTAGATAATAAAAATATTCTTTTCTCTATAGGATCTCACCCAGCATTTATGTGCCCTATAGAAGAAGGACTTTCATTAAATGATTATTACTTTAAATTTAACGAAAAAGAAAATGCTTCTATTATGTTATTAAACTCTCATGGTTTATTTACAAGAGAAACAGAAGACTTCTTAGATAACTCAAATATAATTCCTTTATCTAAAGAATTATTTAAAAATGATGCTTTAGTTTTTAATAACTTGAAATCAAATAAAATATCTATAGAATCAAAAAAAGGTACTAAATCTTTAACTTTAGACTTTACTGGATTTCCTGACCTTGGTTTATGGGCTCCCGTAACAGGTGCTCCTTTTGTATGTATTGAACCTTGGTATGGTCACGCTGACTTTGCTGACTTTGAAGGTGAATTCAAGGATAAAGAGGGAGTTATATCTTTAGAAGCAAACGGAAAGTTTGAATGTAACTTTATAGTAACAATATAATAAAGAGGTAAAAGAGAGTGAAAGTCCACTCTCTTTTACCTTTTTATTATATTCCATTGACTAGGTAGTAACTCCGAATAAGTTCTATTTAAATATCTATCATCTATTAATAATATTCTTCCTCTATCATCTTCAGTCCTTATCACTCTACCCACAGCCTGCATTACTTTATTTATTCCAGGATATATATATGAGAAGGCATCTCCATCACTATTATAATATTCCTTTATCAATTCCCTTTCTAAACTTATCTTAGGGTACCCCACCCCAACTATAACTGCTCCAATTAATTTTTCTCCAGGAAGGTCTACACCTTCTGAGAAACTACCACCCATTACACATAGGGCAATATTATTTCTACCACCTGAAAATTCATTTAAAAACTTTTCTTTTGACTCTTCATCCATGTCTCCAGATTGAATCATTAATCTATCTAAACTTATACATTCCTTTAAAAAATCATAGGCCTTATACATATATTCATAAGAAGGAAAGAAAACCATATAATTTCCCTCCACCTCTCTTACAAACCTATTTATTTCATTGCATATACTAGGAAGAGTACGATCTCTTTGTTTATATCTTGTATTCCCAGCATATAAATATACTTCTAAGTTTTCTTTAGGAAATGGTGAGCTTAATCTTATTCTATAATCATCACTACTTCCCCCTAGGGATTTAATAAAATAGTGAAACGGTTCTAAGGTTGCTGAAAAAAATATACTTGCTTTAACTTTATCCACAATTCCTTTTATTTTTTCAGAAGGATTTACACAATATATGCACAATTCCACATCATCATTTTTTAATTCTACATAAGTAAAGTATTCCTCTCCATATAATTCTGATATGGTTAAAAACTTACTACAATCAAAATATAACTCTAATAAATCTTCATTAAAGGAATATTTATCTCCCTGGGTTAAAAACTCATCAGCTTCCTTCATAAGGTTTCTTAATAACTTATATATTTCTTTAGGCTCATCCTTTGTGTAATAATATCCTTTGTCTTCTGATTCACATAGCCTTTTTTCTTCTATAAAAAAACTGTTTATTTTATTTAAAGCTTTATACAATGTAGAACACTTTCCTTTAGTCTCTTTTCTTAATTGCATAAACTTACTTTTTAATAATCTTGCAGTATACATATCTCTTCCTCTATCTACAAGATTATGAGATTCATCGATTAATAAGATATTATCTTTCCCAGCTTCATCTAGAACTCTTCTTAAATAAACCCTTGGATCAAATATATAATTATAATCACATATTACTCCATCGCTCCAATTTATAAGATCTAAAGTTAGTTCAAATGGACATACTTCATACTTTTCTCCAAATTCACAAAGTATTTCCCTGGAAATTGAATATTCACTCATTAATATAGAATATATAACATTTTTCACCTTATCATAATATCCTCTAGCATAAATACAATCATCAGGATTACAACTAACTTTATCATTAATACATATTTTATCCTTAGCAACTAATGTTACTGTCCTATAAATTAAGCCCTTATCTCTAAGTTTCTCTAAGGTTTCTTCTGCAACCTTTCTATTAACATTCTTTGCTGTAAGATAAAAAATTCTTTCCCCAAGTCCTTCCCCAACAGCTTTAATTGCAGGAAAAATTGTAGATACAGTTTTCCCTATTCCTGTAGGTGCTTGTGCAAAAATTTTATTACCTTCTTTTATGGTACTATACCAAGACTTTGCTAATTCCAATTGCCCTTTTCTATACTTAGTAAATGGGAACTGTAAGTTCTTTATGCTCTCATTTCTTTTTTTCTTATGATTATAATCAAGTTCTGCATATTGATTATATAACTTCACCATACTCATGAGAAAATCATATAATTCTTTAATTGAGTAGTTTTTCCTGAAGGACTTTACCTCATTAGTATCAAGATTATAATAGCTTAGCTGTACATATATGTTATCCATATCACGCTCTTTGCATAGCATATATCCATATAGTTTTGCTTGAGCCCAATGCAACACATTATAATCTTCCTCTATCTCATACAAAGGCTTATATGTAGATTTTATCTCCTCTACTATTACATCATTACCTTCAGTAATAATTCCATCGCATCTTCCTTCTAAATCAAGAATAAATATATCCATGTCAATATTAAGTTTTAAATATACTTCTTTCTCGTAATTTTTATATACTTCAGCATTACTTTTCTGAAGTTTTTGATGAGCTTTTACTCCTTCAATAGCTCTTGCATTAGAAGTAAATCTATTATCTAGACTTCCAGAACTTAAAACAAGTTCTACAAATTCTCGTACAGATTTCTTCAGTACTCTAACCTGCATACAATCAACTCTTCTATCTTTATTGTTATTTATAATTTCCTAAAGAATAAAAAAAGGAGAAATATAATTCTCCTATTCTGCATCATATTCTGTTGCTATCTTTTGAACTAGCTTCTTTATAACGCTAGCCTGTGCTATTAATGATATTACTAATATGAATACTCTAATTCTATCTTCATCTTTCTCTTGAAGCTCAAAATTCTTCATTATTTCATCAAGCTTTTCCTCATCCCCTATTGGATTAGATAAGAATGAATCATAGCTTTCTTTTTGAATCTCTACGAATATCTTATAAGCTGTTTCCCATGAAATTATATCATCATTTCTATCATTTATTTCATTAAAAGCTAAACTGAATACCTTTTTTATTTCTTCTGTTGTCAATACAGGTCTCATATAACTTAATAAAACTAATTGCACCAAATGTAACTTAGTATATCCTCTTTTTTTACCATCCTCAGGTTTAGTAATAACTTCACTCTTTATATAGTTTTGAACGATGTTATTTGTATATTTATCCTCAGTAAACTTATCATTAAGAAAGTCAATTACTTGAGATAAAAATAAATCATATTGTGGTAAATCATTGTATGATATTAAACTATTTTTAGACATCTCTTCTGCCAGAGTCTTTATATAATCTGAATCTATCTTTTTATTCATACTTACTTCCACCTTTAACTTTTATTCTCCAAATATATTATATAGTATGCAAAAACTTATTACAAGTTACTTTTAGCATTATAATATATATTTTTAGTATTTTCATAACTTATGAATTTAATTCATATTACTATTATTATTCTTTCGACATTATATTATATTAATTCAGCATATTTGACAATTATTAATTAACATTTTTTGTTTATTTTTTTCTCTTTTTTTTTCAATTTTAATTATACGTTTTCTTATTAGTCTCTAAACGCAAGAGGACAAGCCGTTTGTATGAAATATATTTATTTTCATTTTTTAATTGTAAAGTATTGACAATTTATTTTTATGGTAGTATATTCTATTTATAACATACTTTTAGATAGAATTTTGTAATTTATGAAAATAATTTTGATTTTTTGGTTGACTTTAAATTACAATTTTGGTAACATAACATAGTAAAATGTCGAAAGATGCGAAATTAAGGAGGAAAACTTTTATGAAATCAACAGGTGTAGTAAGAAGAGTAGATGAACTAGGAAGAATAGTAATTCCTATAGAATTAAGAAGAACATTAGATATAGCTGAAAAAGACGCTTTAGAAATATACGTTGACGGTGAACAAATTATATTAAAGAAATATGAACCAGCTTGTATTTTCTGTGGCGATGCTAGAGATGTTATAAACTATAAAGGTAAAAACATCTGTAAAAAGTGTTTAGAAGAAATAAGAAACAATAAGTAATAATATAGAGAGATTTCCCCAAAATCTCTCGTTTAGAAAGACCTCTATCCCCAGAGGTCTTTTTTAACGTCTAAGAAAGTGTGAACTTTTTGAGTAGCAAAGCCTTATAGATATAGAACTTGAGTGGTGAAAATATATTAAGACGTTAAAAATAAAAATTATAATGCCACCACAGAACACCAAAAACAAGTTTTGGAACCTGTGGTATGACTGAAAAAAGTGACTTCTTCGCTAAAGCGTGGCGAAGCCACTTTTTTATTTAAATATCTGTGGAATACTTATATATCTCTCCCTTAGGAACATTTCTATCCTTAGCAACTAACTTAATTGCATCCTTTTTACTAGAACCATTTTCTATGTAGTATAATATATGCTCTCTTATAGTTAGGTTCTCCCACTTCTTTCTATTCTCTTCCTCTATCATTTCTTGCTGTTTACCCTGAATAACTAAAACGAATTCTCCCTTTATAGTTCTTTCTTCAAAGGTCTTAATAACCTCATCTATACTTCCTCTAACTATCTCTTCATGTAATTTTGTCAATTCTCTACATACAGCTATCTTTCTATTACCCAAGTTATTATATATTAAATCTAACGTTGATAATAACCTATGTGGAGATTCATATATTATTATGGATTCCTTAACATCTTTTATCTCTTCAAGAAGTATTTTTCGTTCTTTAGTTTCTCTTGGAATGAACCCTCTAAAAATAAACTTAGTTGTATCTAACCCTGAATAAACCAATGCAGTTGTTATTGCCGTAGCTCCTGGTAACACTTCAAATGGAATTTGTTTTTCAATACACCTACTTACAATAACAGCTCCTGGATCAGATATTCCAGGCGTTCCTGCATCTGTAACTAAGGCTATATTCTCCCCTCTTTCTAATCTATCTATAATTTCTTCACTTTTTCCTTGTTCATTATGTTGATGATAACTAATCAGGGATTTCTTTATTTCAAAATGATTCAATAACTTTAATGATTGTCTAGTATCTTCTGCTGCTATAATATCTACAGATTTTAATACTTCTAAAGCTCTTAAGGTTATATCCTTTAAATTCCCTATTGGTGTAGGAACTAAAAAAAGCTTTCCTATTGTCATTACACTTCACTCCTTCCGTAAATTCTATTTATCTCATCACTATATTCACCATTATCATTGTATACATATAATGATTCTTCCCATTTTAAAAAGCTTCCACCATCCCTTTGCCCTTCAATAAGAACAATATTAGGTGCCTTTTTAGTATTAGGATGAACCATCCTTACTCTCTTTGGTTCTATCTTATACTTTCTCATTAAAACCATTATATCTGCTAATCTTTCTGGTCTATGTACCATATACATCCTTCCATTATCTTTAAGCAATGTCCTAGCAGCCTTAATAACATCTTCTAAAGTACACGCTACTTCATGTCTAGCTATAGCTAACTTGTCTGATGGATTTACTATACCACCGTTATTAATCTTATAGGGAGGATTTACTGTTAACACATCAAATCTTCCAATACTCTTTAAGAAGTCTATATCTTTAAGATCTCTATTATATACTTTTATTTTACCTTCTAATGAATTTAACTTTACACTTCTCTCTGCCATATCCGCCATATCATTTTGTATTTCTAAAGCTGCAACTTCTTCTGGATTATATTTTCCCATTAATAAAAGAGGAATTATACCAGTTCCTGAACATAAATCTATAACTCTATGTTTGCTCTTTACTCTTGAAAAGTCAGATAATAAAACAGCATCAACACCAAATCTAAAAGCATCTTTCTTTTGAATTAGTTTTAATCCTTTTAATTGTAAATCATCTATGGACTCATCATTTAACACAAGCTTATCTAAATCACTCATTTTAAAACCTCTCTAAAAAAATATCCATATCATTATACATTAATATCAATTTATTCACAAACTAAATTGATAAAGCTGCAATTTAACTATAAAATCTTAACTTTTACATTCTTATGTCTACAAAAAAGGTGGGGGATATTTATTTTGCTTGTTCCGTCGCAAGCTCCAAGTCACAGAAAAATAAATATCTATTCCCTTCGTACTTAAATTATTATCCTTGATTTTATATTTTTTTAATATGAAATTGTAATAATACCTTTGATTTATTACTGATTAAAATTTTATACTTTCCCAGACAATCGAGTAGGAGCTAAATAATTATTTTATTTAGCGTCCTCTCACACCACCGTACGT
>OBZL01000105.1_pt1 | contig 28725 bp, 28 predicted proteins | sample 1476921 | NCBI WGS metagenome assembly OBZL01 (sample SAMEA2580239, study PRJEB22360) | human gut metagenome | biome: human gut; feature: human-associated habitat; material: faeces | place: Denmark | collected 2008/2010
TTTTTATCAAAACACCTATTAATAGAGGGATTTTTGAAGAGATCTTCGGCGAAACTTTAAAATCATAAATAAAAAATTATTTGGAGGAAATTACAATGAAAAAAATTATTTTATCAAGCTTGTTTAGTGCAGTACTAGTATTCGGTGGCGGAAGTATAACAGCATTCGCTGACGATTTAGGACCAACAGATCCAGCAACTCCACCAATTACCGAACCAACTGATTCTAGTGAACCTACGAATCCTACTGAGCCGGTGGATCCTGCAGAACCGCCAGTAATACCAACTGATCCAACAGAACCAAGCAAGCCAACCGAGCCTACAACACCGAGTGAGCCAGAAAAGCCAACAGAACCAACAACGCCAATTGATCCTGGAACGCCGGTTGAACCGACTGAACCAAGCGAGCCAACAGAACCTAGTCAACCAACCGAGCCTACAACACCAAGCGAACCAGAAAAACCTGTTACTCCAGAACCACCGAAAGAACCAACTCAACCAGTGATTCCAGAAAAACCAGCAGAACCAGAAACACCAAAAACTCCTGAACAGCCCACTAAACCAATAGACGTAGTCGTTACACCTAGTGGAGAAATTGATAAAACGAATCAATCGGCAGGAACACAACCAAGTATTCCTATTGAAACAAGCAACTTAGCGGAGGTAACACATGTACCAAGTGAAACTACTCCAATTACAACAGAAGCTGGGGAAGAAATTGTAGCAGTAGATAAAGGTGTTCCGTTAACCAAAACACCAGAAGGATTAAAACCAATTAGCAGCTCGTATAAGGTTTTACCTAGCGGAAACGTTGAGGTAAAAGCAAGTGATGGAAAAATGAAAGTATTGCCACATACAGGAGAGAAATTCACACTCCTTTTCTCTGTATTGGGAAGCTTTTTTGTATTAATTTCAGGATTCTTTTTCTTTAAAAAGAATAAGAAAAAAGCTTAATCAGAAAGAGTAATTTCGATAAATTTCTGTGAGGAAAGGAGGTGCTTTGCTTGTTTATTTTATTTACTACAAAGCAAAGTCATGTATTACTAAATGAATTAGGGTTCAATAGAAAAATTGACCTGGTACAAGGTATTGAACAGTTAACAAAAATCAATGCGGATTTAAAAAAATCGACGGATCGAATTCTAATTACGTATGAGATTTATTACAACGTGACAGACGAGAAAGCTTTTGTAAGAGAAACAATGACTTTGCCGGTAGTTGAGGAAACTGTCCTTCAAAACATGGTACAGACTGTAGAAACCAATGAAGAAGTAAAACAAGAAGATTTAGAAGCGTTTCTTCACCTGTTCAAAAGAAATGTGAGTAATAAGTCGAAGAGAATAGGCCGTTCAACAGGTTCTTTAAAAAAGAAAGCAGAAAAGCAACAAAAATCAACTGTGTTTACAACAATTTCTCGCTATAGCTATTTCTCAGTGGCTTTACTTATATTTTTAGCAGTAGGTGTTTTTACAGGTGCGTCATTTGGTTCTCAAAGTAAACCAACGAGCCAAAATGATTCTAAGTTAGAGGAACGATTAACACATTTACAAGAACAAGTGCATGAGCAACCACAAGTTGATGTTGTTGCTCGGTTTTTCTTATCCAGTCTGTACTCTGGTGAAGAGAGTGACAAAGCCACGCAAAAGCAAGTTAAAAAGTATGTTTCTGAAGGAGTACTCAAAGAGATTAAGGGGTCTAAAGAACAAATAAGAACGCTATTTCTTTGGGAATCAAAAAAAGAAGGAAACCAATGGCTCCTTACGTACGTCGTTACCTTGAAAGTGGCTAAAGAAGAAACTGAAATTCGTCAAATGAAAGTAGCTATGGAAAAGAAAAACAATAATTATCAAGTAACAGAACTTCCAGAAGAAAAAGAATTTACTATTAATGAATAATAATTGAGGAGGCAATTCTATGAAATATGAACGTCCATTAAAAAGAGAGTCACAAATCAAGGAGTTTGAGTTAGGCACGCACGCGGCAGTAATTGAAAAAGTTCAAAAGAAACGGTCTCAAAAAGGGAATGATATGTTTTTACTCTCTCTTTTGGGAAAAAGTAACGAAAAAGGGGTTTATTTTCTTACCTTCGGGAATGATTATACTGAAGATAATTTACGCTATATTTTAGCCAGTATCCAAGACAACGGTGTAGAGATTCCAGACGTTGACTTTGGCTATAATCGAGAAACTTTTGAATTTCTGAAAGGTAAAGATGTCTATATTCAGGTTGAAGAACAAGAGTATAAAGGGAAAGTTAAACATGCGGTAATAAATTTTTTAACTCAGGATGAATTTGAAGAAAGCGAAGAAATGGAGTTTTCAGAAAGCAATACTGAAGAAGATTGGTAAAATAAGCCATTTCTTAGAATATAAAAACTGAAGGAGAGACAAAACTATGGATATAGTCACAAAAATTATTACACTAATTGGAGGAATCATTGGACTTGTTTCAGCAGTTAGTATTATGTTTGGCGTGAAAGAAATTCGTTCAGGTATGTCGAATGATGATCCACGTACGCTTGATAAAGGAATAGAAAAAGTAGTTGTTGGTGGGGCTGTTATTTTAGCAATTGGTGGGGTAGTCGCCTATGTTATTACACAGGTAGGAGCTATTCGTTTTTAAAAGGAGGAAAAAAATGAAGCTATTAGTAGAAATGATAGTCAACGGTCAAACTGAATGGGAAGTTGTAGAAGAAGAAAATGCGCCACAGGCAATTAATCAGAGTCGAGTAGGCTTTTCATTTGATGAGAATGGAGAGCTCATTGTCAATGATGATGAAATAAGTTATACAGGCGTGTTTGAGGTTTGCGAGACTAACTTATTGGATTTCACTGTTAAGGAAGCAGAAATCCATAGATTTTATCACAAAAAATTAGAAAAGCTAGGGATAAATCCTCTAACGTTTGAAAACTCGCAAGAAATAGCTAACTGAGCGGAGGGGAAGCAATGAACATTCCAAAAGGAACGACCGATCAGCTATTTAAAAGTTTAGCTGAATACAATCCAGCAACGAATGAAGCCATGTCTAAAATAGCGAAAGTCCTAGTCCCTTTAGGAATCGCTATTTTAGGCATTCTTTTTATGATTGAATTATCGAATACCCAAAAGAAATTTCAATCAGAAGACGGTGGTTTGACAATCGAGTTATTAACTAACATTGCATTGAAATATGTGATCGCGTATGTCTGTATTATGGGCTCTGGCTACATTATTGATGGCATTGTCTGGTTTACAATTCAAGCAGCCAAATGGATTAATTCCATTGTAACAGCAACAGGAACCAGTGAAGCGATCCCACAAGTGGGGAAAGTCTCCTGGTGGGCAAAACCGATTGTAGGTCTATTTGAGGTATTTGCTTACCTAGCACTATGGTTATCGAGTGTGATAACGAAAATCCTTATTTTCTTACGAGGGGTACAATTGTATATGATTAAAGCCCTTGCGCCATTGTTTGTGGCGTTTTTTGTTCATGATGAATTACGTTCGATTGCCATGGGCTACATGAAACAAATTATGGCGTATGCTTTACAAGGTGCTTTACTGGTTCTATTAATGGGGCTTATTCCAATTTTAACGGCGAATGATTACCTTTCGTTTGCTTCATTTGATGGAGGTATATGGGTGAATGCTAGTGCATTTGTACTTAATATCATGACGTATTGTGCGTTAATTTTAAAATATGTGGCAGTGATTATTCTTCTAGTTGGTTCACAAGGATTTGCCAAACGATTAGTAGGAGCGATGTAAAATGGCGATTAGTTCAGAATTCTATAAAGATCTATCAAAAGTAGAGAAAAAAATCTGGGGAATTACAGTCAGAGAATTTAAAGCGTATGTTTGCTTTGTTTTTATAGGGATACTTCTTCTGTTAGAAGTATTTTTTTTGCCTGATCTTTTATTTATGGTTTGTGCGTTAGTCACCTCGTTTGCGTTAGGGTGGTATCCCGTTTTATTAATGATGAATAAGTGGAAAGAAGTAAAAAGAGCTTTTTACTTACGCTTTTATTATGAGGAACGAACCTTTCAGGCTGGGAAAATAAGGAGGTATCAAAAGGATGAATTTGTTCAAAAAGAAACAATCAAAGAAACAGACGTTATCTAGTAACGTTGAAAAAGTAGATAAAAAAGTAAAAAAACGTGTACAGCAACAAGCAAATCCTACCGTACAGGAGAGTATTTTTTATACGAGCCAGTTTGAAGAAGGACTCATGCACATTGTAGAGGATGAGTTTTCTAAGTGCTATAAACTTGGAGAAGTGGACTACGAAATTGCTGTAGAAGAAGATCAATTAAACACGGTAATGGGGTATGCAGAAGGGTTAAATACACTAGACAAAAACTCTCGATATCAGCTGCTGGTTGTTAATAAAAGAGAAGAAGAATCGTTGATGGAAGACGTTTTATTGTCTTATCAGGGAGATCACTTAGATAACTACCGTCAAGAAATCAATGAAATTATTACGAAGCAGTATGAACAAGACGAGCGAAACTTTAAGATTGAAAAATATGCTATTTTCACCACAAAAAGTTCGTCCATGAAACAAGCTAACAAAGAGTTAGAAGGAATCATGCAGAACTTTGCCAATCGTTTTGAAGCCAACCAAATTAAATTAGAGGTAACCCCAATGACTGGCTTAGAGCGATTGTCTTTGTTCAGCTATTTTTTGCGCCACGGACAATATTTTGGCACAAGCTACCAAGATATTGCCGTATCAGGGCTAACGTCTAAAGCGTTTATTGTTCCAAGTAAAATCAAGTTTCCAAACAATAAAGCTTATTTTCGGTTAGGAGAAAACTACGCAGCTGTTTTAACCATTCAACAATACCCAAAATACCTAGAAGATAAGTTAATCAAAGAATTATGCGCTACAGGAAGAGAGCTAGCGATTAGCATTCATGCCAGACCCTATGACATGATGGAAGCCAGAAAGGCAATACAGGGAACCAAGACATTAAATGATGTTGCCATTCAAAAGCAACAGAAGCAAAACTTCAGAAGTGGTGTTTCAAAGGATGCGATTTCAGGAGAAGCAAAGGAAATCCAAGAAACAACGAATGCGTTAATGGATGAAATAAAAAATAATGGCCAAAAGTTATTTAATGGCCTATTTTCAGTTTTCCTAATTGCAGAAACAGAAAAGGAACTTTTAGAAGCTGTTGAATCGGTGAAAAACGTAGGAGCAACCTGGCAAGTTGTGTTTGATACGGTAGACAATTACAAAGAAGAAGCACTCAATACTATCTTACCGATTGGAAAACCTTACTTAGACGTTGAAATGAGTTATATGCGTGATCTAACAACAACAAATATTGCTACACAAGTACCTTTTACCAATGTGGAATTACAAAGCCCAACAGGTCAGTTTTATGGCCGGAATCAGTTGACGAAGAACATGATTATTATTGACCGAAAAAAAGATTTAATTACACCAAGTGGGCTTATTTTCGGAACGTCTGGTTCTGGTAAAGGAATGGCGACCAAATGGGAAATTCTTTCAACGCGTTTAAAATTTCCGAAGGATCGCTTTTTAATTGTTGATCCAGAAAGTGAATACTTACCGATTGGGAAAGAATTGGATGCAGAAATACTCGATATCTCAACTGGTACAAAAAACCACTTGAATATTTTAGGAATGGTAGACAAGCAGTTATTGGATGAAGAGGACCAGGAACTTGATTTAGTTAAAGAAAAATCTAATTTGTTATCCACTATGTTTGAATCGCTACTAAAAAGCTATACGGACGTGGATGCGGGACTTGTTGACCGTGTGACGTTGTTGACGTATGAACGCTTTGAAAACAAAGAGACAGAGCCAACATTAGTCGATTGGTTTAGAATCTTAAAAGAACAAACGGATGAAGGTGCCAAAGAATTAGCGAATAAAGTGGAAACCTATTGTGTGGGTTCACAAGATATCTTTGCGCACCAAACGAATATCGACTTAACGGCACCCTTTATTGTCTTTAATACAAAAAAATTAGATGATCGCTTGAAAAAGTTTGCCATGAAAGTGATTTTAGATCAGTTGTGGAAACAAGTAGTATCCGGACAAGGAAAAGTAACGTCACGTTTGTATTTTGATGAATTACAAGTCAATTTCACAACGGAAGAAGAAGCAGAATGGTTCTTAAATTTATGGGCGCGTATTCGTAAGTATGGCGCCGTGACAACAGGTATCACGCAAAACCCTACGACGTTATTAGACAGTAAAGCGGGGCAAAAAATGATTGCCAATAGTGAATTTTTGATTTTATTACGGCAAAAACCAATTGATTCACAACGATTAGTAGAAATTTTAAGTCTGACACCTGCATTGAAGAAGTATATCAATGATCGAGCCCCACAAGGAACGGGGCTAATTTCTGCAGGTGGGGTAGTTGTTCCGTTTGAAAATCCTATTCCAAAAGAAACACATCTATTTGAAATTATGAATACCGACGCTTAGGATGTGAGGACATGGTAGAAAATAAGCGTACTTGGAAAGAAAAAGTACATGTTGAAACTCAAGTAGAAGAGCGTCTTAGAAAAAATTTGACCTTAAAATCAAGAGAAGCGACGAAGTTGCAAAAAAAAGCATTAAAGACGACTAAAAAGGAGTTTAAACTTTCTAAGAAAAATTACAAGCAATCACTAAAAAAACATAAACTCACCTTGAAAACAGGGAAGGAACCATTAAGTATTAACCATTTACTGGATAAAAAGAAATTTGTAGAGCAAAAGAAACGCAAAAAAGCACAGAAAATTGCTTACAAACGAACGAAAAAAGTAGATGAAACGCGTGTCGTTAACCAAGTAAAAAGGGAAACCAAGGAAGGGTTGAAAAGAGAAGCGACGCAAAAAGTACGAACCACGTTAACGCAGGAAGATACACTGAATGAAGCAATGACCCTTTATGAAAAAACACAACAAGCTAAATTTAACATGCGTACAGCTTTGAAAACAGGAAAAACGGTTAAGAATCTTTCGGTGAAAACTGCAAAAGATACGTACGGATTGGGGAATCGCTTATTTAACTTTTCAAGAGGACGTGGGTTTCAGCGTACACCAAAAGACTTTACGTTAAAAAAACAACTTATGAAACAACTACGCAATCGCGCTATGCGCTTTAAAGCAGCAAAAGAAGCGAAGAAAGCCGAACAAGGTATTGGCTTGATTCGTTCTTTTTTTAATGGTCAGAAGACATTAGGGAAAGTCGCTGCATTGATTCTAAAAAATCCAATTTCTTGGGTTGTTTTATTGGTTCTTTTTCTTGTTTTTTTATTGAGTGGCGTTGCAAGTAGTACACAAAAACCAGCGATTGTTCAAGAAGAGGAAGATTTAACCGCTTCATGGACGTATTTTACTAAATTAGATGCGCAACATACAGACGATAACAACCAGTTTTATAGCAATATCGATGATGTTCTTTTCTACATGAATTATCGGTACGATGATTTTAAATTATTAGATATGGATTCCACTGGTACAAAGAATTTTGAAACGATTCTATCTGACTTATGGACGGCATTAAACGGAAAGAAACCTGATTATCAGTTGAAAACAATGCAAAGTTTAGAAACAGATAAGAAATCAAGTTATTTTATCGAAGAGGAACAAGCAAAGCATTATCAAGAGATAAAAAAAGAGTTAGGCTACCAAACATTGGATGATCTCCTTTCTTTTCCAGTAAAAACTGACGCTTTAATTGTCAATAAGCGCTATGGCTATGACAAATCAAAAGAGAAGCTCACCTTGTATCAAGGCATTGATGTATTGATTGAAGCTAATCAGCCGTTTCATTCACCAATGAACGGCCAAATCGTTTCGGTGCCTGATACAGAAACACTGGTTATCGAAAAAGAGAAAGTAGCTAGGTTAACGATTCGTGGTGTGAATACCCTTCGACTAACAAAAGGTATGGATGTTGAAGAAGGAACATTTCTTGGGAATACAAAGAATTCAACAGTTACATTCCAGTATGAAAAATATAAAAAAGAAACGAAAGACTGGTTTTTTGTAAATCCAGCCTTTTATTTTCCACGTGTAACCTACACGCAAACGACTCTTTTAGGAAGTGCAGATTTTTCTCCTGGAGCAAGTGTCGAAAAAAGAGCGCAAGCTGTTTATGATTATTTATCAAAAAAGGGATACACCAAAGAGGGAATTAGCGCGATTTTAGGCAATTTTTCGGTAGAAAGTGGCATTAATCCAAAACGAGCAGAAGGGGATTATTTGAATCCTCCTGTAGGTGCGCATGGGAATTCGTGGGACGAACCGAGTTGGCTTTCTATGGGAGGTCCGCAAATTTATGGGGGACGTTTTCCAAATATTCTCCATCGAGGACTAGGTTTAGGTCAATGGACGGATACAGCTGATGGTGGTCGTAGGCATACGTTGTTATTAGACTATGCCAAAGGTAAAAATAAAAAATGGTACGATCTGCAATTGCAGCTGGACTTTATTTTTGACGGCGATGCACCAGGTTCACGAACAGCAGCAGACAATGTAGCAAGAAGTAAGGTGGCTGCAACTATTCCAGAACTTACTACTTATTTTCTAACTGTTTGGGAAGGAAATCCCGGAGACAAGTTAGGAGAACGAATTCAAGCTGCACAAAATTGGTTTACATTCTTTTCTCGATCGGGTACACCAATCGGTGGTTCTGGGAGTGAGGTCTTTGCGCAGTATAAAGAAAAAATGCAACCATTACCCACAGACAGAGAAACAAAAGCAGGACAAGGCTGGCCAGGCAATGCGTATGCGCCAGGGAATTGTACTTGGTATGTGTTTAATCGTTTTGCACAGTTAGGAAAAAGCATTCACCCTACTATGGGAAACGCCAATCAATGGGTGCATAACTACAGACAAACACCAGGAGCGACACTTGAATCAACTCCTAAAAAAGGGGATGCTGTTATTTTTACAAATGGTGTAGCTGGTTCTAGTACGCAATATGGACACGTGGCTTATGTGGAGCATGTAAACTCTGATGGTAGTTTTGTCATTTCTGAAATGAATGTCAGTGGTGAGTATTCTATGAATTGGCGTGTCTTAAAAAAAGAAGCAGGCGAATACTTTATGCGCCTAAACTAAAAAGAAAGGAACCAATAAGAACAATGTATAATATGGAAAAATTAAGTAGATACAAGAAAATTGTCTTTGTTGGTGGCAGCTTACTGCTTATTGTGCTTATTTTTTTGATTGGGCTTAGTGTTGGGCAAAGAAAACAAGTAAACACCAATGAAAAACAAGTAAAAGTTGAGAAAAAAGAGGAATTAACAACAAGTACGGTAAAAAAATTTTTGATTGCGTATTATACAAAAAAAGATCTTGGTGAAAATAGAAATCGCTATGAACCTTTGGTGACAAGCGCCATGTATAACGAATTAGTGAATGTAGAAAAACAGCCTGTTAATCAAGCGTATAAAGGCTATGTAGTCAATCAAGTACTTGATACGTATAAAATCTATATTGATACTGAAAACAACGAAGTCATTGTGGACGTCACGTATAAGAATACACAACGAACCAAACGAAATAATGATGAAGGAGCGTTGAAAAATCAGAGCAATCAAGAAGCGCTGAAATTAACCTTTGTAAAACAAGGCGCTAATTTTTTAGTGGATAAAATGGCACCAGTAACACTTACCAATGAATTACAAGAGGAGCCAAATTCATATAATACACATGTAGTAACGACAGAAGAATCAGCAAAGGAGAGTGCAAACAGTGGGGAAAAGTAAAGTAAGTGAATTAGAAAAAAAGAAGGATCGAGTGGAGAAAGAGCTTAATAAAGCCAATGAACGTCTCGATACATTGAAACAGTCGATTGCTAAAAAAGAGAATGAATTGAAACAAATAGAAGCGGAAATTGTCAGTGCTCTATTAACAGAAAATAATTTATCTTTTAGTGAATTGACTGCGTTGTTGAGTGAAAAAGAATCAGGTGGTGAAGCAAGTGTTTATAGGGAATAAAACAACCTATCGCTATGAACTTCTTCATTCAAAAAATATCAAAGGCGAGGTGATCGACTCAACCGCTACACTTGTTCGTTATGTGATTGGCGTAAACAACGATCTTATTAAAAAGGAAGAAGAAGGGTGGCTTTATGTCGAAAAAATAAAAGAAGGAAAACAAGAGGACCAGATCCTTTATGGCAAGCGTATAGATTTACCAATTTTAGAAGATAATCCTTATTTTCATGATCTTTTAGATCCGTTTGATACAAAAAAAGTGATTCCTTTTGTAGAACTATTGCCTTCAGCTGTAGAAAATCAGGTAAAGCTAGAAGAAAAAAATAAAGAAACACAGGATATTGTAGAGTTAGAGAAAAACAACAAAACCACTATTACTACTGAAGAAAAGGAAACAACTGAATTAAAAGAGCAACCAGATGAAATAGCCGATAAAGAAACACAGAAGAAAATTCTGGAACAAAAGATTCAGTTTAAAAAAGACGAGTTAGCCACATTGACCGAGGAGATTGCGACTAAGCAGGAAGAAATCAATGACTTAGAACAAAAATTAAGTACATTTTCAAAGAAGCCAGAGGGACTTTATTTATAAAAAAGAGCTTTTTCTTAGCTAGTAAAAAGCCTCTTTTAGCTAAGAAATAAGGATTATCACTTTCCCTTACAATTGTTTACGGCCTATCAAAAAAGTAGAACCATAAAAAAAGACTAGCAAAAATTGCTAGTTTTTTTTGTAAAGGAGGAGATTTTTGGTGGAACAAAGAGAAATTGTACACCGCTATTATGTTTTAGGTACTAGTACTTTAGATAAAGTATTAAAAGTGCTGCTTAATTTATCCAGTGATGGTGTATTGGCGTTAAAAGACAAGTTTCTTCCTTTAAAAGGGGAAAATAATTTGTATAAGCTAATGAATCGTGAGGATCCACTGACTTCGGCGCAACTTCATGAAAAAGTGAATTTAAATAAGTTAAAAGAACAGTTGGAAGCCCAAGGGCTTCCTTTTGCGTTTAAAGAAACCAAAGAAGGGACTAACTTCTATTTTCGAGTAAAAGATACGGAACTTGCAAAGAAAGCCTTAGAACGCGTGTTAACGGATATTAAGAAGAACCCACAAATGATTTTGCGTAAGCCAAATACCATGACTTTTGATGAACGGTTAGCCTACACTGCAGCCAATAAAAAATACGTGGGTAAAATTGATCAAACAAAAACAATCACAAAAGGAAGGAAACTGTAATGCAGACGTACAAAAAAGAACTGAAACCGTATCTCTACCTTGGTGTTTTTCTATTTGTGATTGGCTTTGGAATAGGAAATTTCTTTTGGCTGTTACCAGGGACAGACTATTTTTCAAAAACGAATTATCTCTTTACAAAAGATATTCTAACGTATATCGAACAAACTTTTTATCGGTTTTTTATAACACCAAGTCTATTAGGATTTAGTGTAGGAATACTTGGTTTTCTTTTAGGGCTATTAATGTATGTGCGAGATAATGATCGTGGAATCTACCGTCATGGAGAAGAATACGGTTCGGCTCGTTTTGCTACACCTGCTGAAATGAAAAAATATGAAGATCCAATTCCTGAAAACAATATTATTGTTAGTAAGCATGTAAAAATTTCTCTTTTTAATAAACGTTTACCAATCAAGCTACAAAAAAATAAGAATATCGCCATTCTAGGTGACTCTGGAGCGGCCAAAACGTTAGCTTTTATCAAAACCAATCTTATGCAACGACATGCCAGCTTTATCACAACAGACCCAGACGGTGGGATATTGCCAGAGATTGGACTTTTATTGAAAAAAGGAAAGTACAAGATTAAGGTCTTAGACTTAAACACGTTGTCAAATAGTGATACGTTCAATGTTTTTGAGTATATGCACTCCGAATTAGACGTGGACCGAGTTTTAGAAGCTGTCACCGAAGCAACAAAAGAAGTGGAAAAAACGACCGGGGACGATTTTTGGATAAAAGCCGAAGGCTTATTGGTTCGCTCTCTTATTGCGTATTTATGGTTTGACGGTCGCAGAAATGATTATACGCCACATTTAGGAATGATTGCGGACATGTTACGCCACCTAAAACGAAAAGATAAAAATGTACCTAGCCCAGTGGAAGAATGGTTTGAGGAGTTAAACGAGGCCATTCCTGACAACTACGCTTACCGACAATGGACCTTGTTTAACAATTTGTATGAGAGTGAAACGAGAGCCAGCGTTCTAGGGATAGCTGCTGCACGTTACTCTGTTTTTGACCATGAAGAAGTGGTCAATATGATTCGTACAGACACGATGGATATTGACTCCTGGAATGAAGAAAAAACAGCGGTGTTTATTGCGATACCTGAAACTAATACGTCGTTTAATTTTATTGCAGCGTTGATGTTTGCGACAGTCGGAGAAGTGTTGCGAAATAAATCAGACCAAGTACGTTTAGGAAAACGAGTACTAGAAGAAGGTAAAGAACTCCTACATGTCCGCTTCTTAATTGACGAATTTGCCAATATTGGCCGAATTCCTCACTTTGAGAAAATGTTGACCACGTTTCGTAAGCGAGAAATGTCATTTACCATTGTTTTACAATCCTTAAATCAACTCCAAACCTTGTATCCAAAAGGGTGGCAAAACATTTTAAATGGCTGTGCGTGTTTACTATACCTTGGTGGAGACGAAGAAGAAACCACCAAGTATCTGTCTGCACGTGCAGGGAAACAAACGTTATCCATTCGGAAACATAGCATGAATAAAGGAAATCAAGGTGGAGGATCCGAAAATCGCGATAAATACGGGCGTGATTTGATTGACAGGAGTGAAGTTGCGCTTATTGGAGGAGACGAGTGTCTGGTTTTTATATCAAAAGAGCATGTTTTTAAAGATAAAAAATTCTATGCTTTTCAGCATGACCGAGCAGATGAACTAGCAACAGGACCGACTGATGATAAGTGGTATACGTGGCGCCGATATATGACTGATGAAGAAGCTATTTTGGATAAAATCTCGGCAACAGATATTATTGATCATGGGACTGTCGCTGATGAACGCACAGAAGTGAATTAGAAGAAGGAGAACATTTATGGAGTACCATCAAAAGTTAAAGAGGGCTACTACGATTGAAGAAGTGCAAGAAATTTATAATGAAGAATTTAAAAACATGGTGGCAGAGATTGAAGAACAATTCATTGCGGAAGGAAGAGGGCAACAGCTAGTTTATGCTGATGGTTGCATTGACCCAAGTTTAACTATAGCTGATATACACTTATTGATTTATGCAGAAAATCAAGCAGAACAGCTAAGTAAAAACAAATCAGAAGGATTAATGATTGAATCAAACCATGATTCGTTTATAGAAGAAAGACTAGAAGAATTAAAAAAAGGAATGATTGTAAATGATGAGAAAACAAGAAATTGAAGTCGTTTCGTTGAATATTATAAAGTATTATTTTCTAGCTATCAGGGAATTGGATTTCCCAGGGTATGACAAACCATTTAAACAAATAGATGTAGAGTTGTTTATCAAACTAGCAGATTATATGGAAAATTTACCAAACCTTACCGACCTGTTAATCATTGACTACTTAGAAATGTTGAAAGATTACTTGTTGTCTGTTGAAAACGAAAAGTATTCTCGAACCGTTCAGCGTATGGTTAGGCTTATGAAAGAAGAGCTTGAAAAAGTAAGTTAAGAAGCAAATCAAAAAAATAAAAAAGAAAAATTGATTATTTACAGGAGGTGAAGAAGATGCCTACAACACATACTCAACGACAAAAAATATTAGAGGAAATTGAACAAAAAAGTATTGTGGATGTCGCAGAAAGTTTAGGAATAACACTTGTACGACAGGGACAAAGTTATACCTGGTCAGAGCACGATAGTTTTGTTTTAACTCCTAAAAAGAATGCTTTTTATTGGAACTCTCGCCAAGTTGGTGGTGGGAGTATTAAGCTTGTTCAAGTGATAAAAGAGTGTACGTACGCTGAAGCATTGCAGTATTTACAGACCGTAGAAGCAGGGGCTGTTGAAACGTTGAAAGAACCTACTCCGACGAACTTTCATTATTATATGAAAGAACATACACAACAAAATGCCACCATTGATTACTTGCTTCAGGAACGTAAGTTATCAAGAGAAACGATTGATTTCTTTTTTGAACAAAACCTTATGGCACAATCCACGTATACAGATAAAGAGACCGGACAAAGTGAACCAGTAATAGTCTTCAAACACGTTGGTCTTGAAGAAAAAATCAAAGGCGTTGCCTTACAAGGTATTTGGGAAAATAAGAAGCTACATGGCGAACGAGGACGGTTAAAGCGTGTCTGGGGAAATGGCTATTATGGGTTGACTGTTCGTGTAGGGTATCCACCAAAAATTGCAGAAGCTACGTCAGAAAAGCCAATCAAAATCATTGTTTTTGAAGCGCCTATAGATCTCATGAGTTATTACGAATTAAAAAAAGAAACGATTGGAGATGCGGTATTATTTTGTGCGAATGGACTTAAAAAGGGCGCAGTATCTACGCTCATTGCCAATGAAATTGGCTCTTATGTCAAAGAGGAAGAAAAACCAACCGTTCTTGAACAATTAGAAAAGTCGAAACTAACAACGGAAAAAGTCCAACTTGTTTTGGCTGTAGATAATGACGAAGCAGGGAAGAAATTTATTCAACAATTTTCAAATAGCTGGTGTCCAATTACTCTTGACCACCCTAAACTAATTGAAGGAAAAAGTAAAACAGATTGGAACGATATTTTAAAGCAAACAAAGAATGAAAAAAAGAAAAAAGAAGCAAAGTTAAAGCGTCAAGAAGCAAAAAAACGATCCAGAGAAAGGAATAAAGAAATGTCTGAAAAAACACAAATGAAGCAAAAAAGCCAACCAGAACTAACATTGGAAGAGATAATTAAAAAGAAAGATTATCAAAAATTATCGCAGCATTTGAACGACGGAATCAAAGAGTATTTAACAAGTGATACGTTTAAAAACTATTTAGATTTTGCTTCAAAATTTCATAAATATTCGTCAAAAAATATTCGTTTGTTGTTGGCACAAAATCCAAATATACGTCGTGTAGCTGGTTACAATGCGTGGAAAAAGTTAGATCGTCAAGTAAAAAAAGGCAGCAAAGCACTGTATGTGTATGCCCCTTATTTTAAAGATAAAGTCGATAAGAATGGAAAAAAAGTTACGGATGAAAATGGAGAAATTGTCAAAGAAACGCGCTATTTTTTAACGCCTGTCTTTGATGTAGAACAAACGACAGGCGCAGAGTTGCCACAGCTTGTTTATAATCTGGAAGAGAATCTTAGCGACGGTAAAACATTCACCAGAACTTACAATGCGTTAGTTGAGATTTGCCCAGTTCCAGTAACTGTCACGTCTATTGCAAGTGGTGCGAATGGGTATTATGATCCAACGAAAAAAGAAATTGTACTCCAACAACATTTAGGAGAAGTGATGACTTTAAAAGTCTTACTTCATGAAATGACGCATGCCATGCTTCACCCAGATTCGCAAGCGATATTTGGAGATGACGTTTATTCTCGACAAGAATTTGAAGCGGAATCAGTTGCCTATATTGTCTCCCGTCACTTAGGGCTGGATACGTCCTCGTATTCTTTTGGTTATCTTTCTTCTTGGACGAAGCAAGGAGAAAAGTTAGAAGAATTTACGCAATCGTTAGAAACAATCACGAAAGAGGCGCGCACTTTAATTGAAAAAGCTGACCATGCTTTATCAATAGAAAAAGGCATTCAACTTCCCCAAAATAAATTTGAAGAACGTTTATTGAACGCGAAGAAAAAAGAAACTGAAGTGGGAAAGTCCCAAGCTAACGAGCAAAAAAGGCAACAAAATGAACCAAAAATTTCTGCTCAAATAGCAAATTCTACTCGATTTTAAAAACAAATAATAAGAGAAAAGGAGAAAACAAAATGGACCAATTAACAGACGAAAGTAAATTTATTCTGACACAATTTTTCTTGGCAGACCCGCTTAGTGACCAACCAAGAGTCCACCAGAAAAAGAAAGAAAAATCAAAAGGAACGGTGCTAAAAGAACTGGATACGTTGATTCATGATTTTAAAGAAAAAGAATTAGAAATTGATTTATTTCCTTACGAAGAAGCAGCCACTTATTTACGAAAGTTGAAAGGAAATGACGCGTATTTGGTCTTTCTGGATGAGTTATTAGCTCCTTATCAATAAGAAAGAAAAAATAAAGGTCAAAAATGGTAAGTTAAAACGTCAATAAACGTCAAAGTGCAGCGATGGGGATTGGGGGAACCCCAAAAATTTGAACGACTCCTACCAGTATTTTTGGTAGGGGTCATTCAAAATATCGCAACATGCTAGCATGTTGCTCTGCTCGCAAAAAGAAAGCCTACCCTTGGGTGTAACCAATTGTCAAACTAAGGAGACTACTTATTATGTAAAAGAAAGAAGAAATAATTATGGAGAATAAACAAAAGCTAAAACGTCCTATTCAAAGAATAGTTAGACTATCAGAAGAAGAAAATAACTTAATCAAACGAAAAATTGAAGAAAGTTTCTTTCCGAACTTTCAAAATTTTGCCTTGCACCTTTTGATTCAAGGAGAGATTCGCCATGTTGACTATTCCGAACTCAACAGACTAACTACCGAAATTCATAAAATTGGCATTAATATTAATCAAATGGCCCGTCTGGCCAATCAGTTTCATGAAATTTCGTCTGAAGATATTAAAGATTTGACCGATAAAGTACAGAGTTTAAATGCGCTGGTTCAGAGCGAATTAAACAAATTAATAAAGAGAAAGGAACAATCGTAAATGGTGTATACAAAACATTTTGTTATTCATACATTTGATAAATTAAACAATGCTTGCTCATATATTGAGAATGCAGAAAAAACTGAAGTCACGAATGATAATCCGTCTGAACACTTGGAACATTTATTTCAATATATTGTGAATGACGATAAGACATACATGAAAAAATTAGTTTCTGGTCATGGCATTGTGGATCCAACAAATCCTTATGAAGAATTTAAATTAACAAAATTACAAGCAGCAATTCAACGAAAAATCGGGTACACATTCGATCCAAAATCAGAACGATTGCTTCCGCCAACGTTAACAGAATTAGAAAAAGGCAACGCCGTTTTAGCACACCATTTAATCCAATCCTTTTCTCCAGAAGATGATTTAACGCCAGAAAAAATACATGAAATAGGGTACAACACGGTGATGGAATTGACGGGTGGAGAGTATGAATTTGTGATCGCCACACATGTCGATAAAGAACATTTACACAATCATATTATTTTTAGTTCAACCAACTTAAAAACAGGTAAAGCCTTTCGCTGGCAAAAAGGAACCAAAAAAGTCTTCGAACAAATTTCGGATAAGATTGCAGCGAAGGAAGGCGCAAAAATAATCGAAAAATCACCAAAAAATTCGCATAAAAAATATACCATGTGGGAAACTGAATCGTTATACAAGGAAAAAATAAAATCTCGTTTAGACTTTTTATTAGAACAAAGTTCTTCAATTAATGATTTCTTAGAAAAAGCAGAAGCTTTGAATTTATCGGTAGACTTTTCTAAAAAGTGGACGACCTATCGATTACTTGACGAACCACAAATAAAAAATACTCGTAGTCGGAGCTTGTCAAAAAGTGACCCCACTAGATATAATTATGAAAAGATTGTTGAACGATTGAAAGAAAATAAAAGTGTTTTAACTTTGAAAGAGGTTGTTGAAAAATATGTAGAAAAAAGTGAGAAGTCTAAAAATGAATTTGACTATCAATTAACTATTGATGAGTGGCAGATTTCGCATAAAACAACAAGAGGGTATTATGTAAATGTTGATTTTGGCTTTGGAGAGAGAGGAAAAGTCTTTATTGGGGCGTACAAAGTAGATCCACTTGAAAATGGTCAGTATAATATTTATGTAAAACGTAAAGATTTTTTTTATCTGATGAATGAAAAAAATGCAGACCGGAATCGGTATATGACTGGTGAAACTTTGATTAAACAATTACGCTTGTATAATGGCCAAACACCACTGAAAAAGGAACCTGTGATGCGAACCATCGATGAACTAGTCAACGCTATTAATTTTTTAGCAGCTAATGAAATTGAGGACACAAGACAACTAGAATTATTAGAAGAGAAATTAGAAGCTGCTTTTCTTGAAGCAGAAGAAACTTTAGAAACTCTTGACGAGAAGATGTTGGAGTTACACCAGTTAAGCAACCTCTTATTAGAAAACGAACTGAATGGAGAACTAGAGTTGATTCAGCAAAAATTGAAAACATTGTTACCGGACGCAACACTTGCGGAATTTTCTTATGAAGATGTTCGAGGGGAAATAGAAGCAATTAAAACCAGTCAATCTCTGTTAGAGAATAAATTGGAACGAACGCGAAATGAAATCAATCAACTTCATGAAATTCAAGCTGTACAAAAAAAAGAAACCGCAAACCAAAATAATGTCAAACCAAAATTATAAAAACAATTGTTAAGGAATGAAAGGAGAGTTTTATGCTTATTTTGAAACGAGGATTGTCTGTAGTGTTATTTTTACCCTGTTTTATTCTACGTATTCTTTTCCGTTACATTGGACTGTTAACGATTCTTACTAGTGGTTTTACTACCACTTTAATACTAATCGTTGCTCGAATTTTAGCTTTTATTTTTTTAGTTTACCCGATTGTGATTTTAACAACTGAAGAACTTAGAATGGAATGGGCAAGTTGGATTGCTTGGCTTTTATTTGGATTGATCGTTCTATTTTTCCATTATCTAGCTGCGTGGAACGAAGACTTAGGCAGTTGGTTTCTGGATTTTTCTAATTGGTTGAGCAGGGTACCAAGTAAACTGTGGGCTGAATAATTGATCCTATGCTAAAACGCCTTAACTTAAAAAAGCCAAGGCGTTTTATGGTATAATATACGAGATAGTAAAGGTTTATGACGGTGGCTAATCTCTGAAAAAGGGGTGATTGCCTATGTTGATTTTTGGCTATACTCCTAGAAAGGACTAGCTTTGACTATTTTTGAAGCGTTAATGTTTGCGATTACTTTTGCGACATTAATTCTAAAAATTAGTGATAAAAACAACAAAAAATAACCGTCAACTTTAGCCGAGTTTGGTTATTTTTTGTAAAAATATTTAACTATCGGTCACCGTCTTAAACGGTGCTATCATGAGGGCGTATGACTAGTACGTCCTCTTTACATGTTTATTATAACACATTCTCTACAAGAAGAAAGGCGGAAGCCTTTCTTTTTTTTCAGCGCGCCTTAACGGCGGTGGCGGTGGGAGTTTGGCGCGCTGAAAAAAACGCTCTTTTCTTGATTTCTAATCAAGAAGATACTCGCTAAAAGCGAGTATCAGGTTTTTCTTATATTATGATGACAAGGCATGCTGTAAATTCTCTTGCCATTGTCTGACTGCTTGTTTTATCTTTTTTGGTACCTCCTGACGGTTACATTTTCCTTGTATTTGTATAACCTGTTGATTTCGATATTCTAATGTGAAGTAAGGCATATCTGGCTTTTCTTTTCTTCGGATAAAAACAATCGTTGTTTTTCCTTGCGTATGCCGTTCGATATAGTGTTGACTGCCCACACAATGGCGTAGAATACTTCCTTCTTGAATGATTTCTTGTAATGAATGCGGTGTGAGAAAGAGCAAGTCGTCAATTTCAGCTTCTAACGCTTTAATTTGGTTTTTCCGTTCTTGATACTGCTTTTCTTCAATCTCACTTTTCAAAAGGTTTAGCGTGTTCATAGCGTTATCGTGAGCTACTTGTAAGTTTTCAGGATACAATACACTATCGTTATTAAGTGGGGTGTTCAACTCTTCTAACATGTGTAAATAGTCCATATAATAGTCAAAACGCTCCCCTTTTCGTATAAACCATTTTTGAAACTTGGTTAAGTTCACTTCTTTCGGTAATTGCTTGATTTGCGAATAATGCACGTACTTTTCTATTTCGTTTATCATAGGCGCATTTCGCTCTTTTAACGTTTTTTCTAACATGAATTCATGAAAGGTTGGATTTCTTGTTTTTAATTTTTGTTTATTCGCTTTTAGCCATTTCTTAGTAATTACTCTCATATCTGCTTTATGAAAATACAGTCCAAAAATGTTGCGATAGTCGTCAAAAATGATTTCATTCGCAAGAGTTGTTGCGCCTATCTTTTGTAAAAACTCAATTTCGTTTCGGTATTTATAAATATGTGCCAGTTCATGGCGCTCTATTTCAGGTAACTGTAAGTACTTTAATTCCGATACAGTGGTTAGTTTTTCTTGCCAGTTATTTGGATAGAATACTGTATTTGTATAAGCACTGCTCATAAAACCATAATTTGACAACAAGCCCTCATACCAGTCGCCATAGTTGTAATGGGCTTTGAGGTGGGTATCGTTTGAAAAACGCTCAAAGTTTGACTGTTCATAAATAAGCGTTTCTTTACCGTCCTTTATCGTGTGCCAATAGCTATACGTTTGAATTTCTATTCGTTTTTTACTGATAAGGATAATACCGAATGAATAAAATTTTGTAGGATAAGAGAGCCTTGAGGCCTTTGTTAATCGCTTTTTGATAATCGGACAATTCTTGCGAGAACTCGCAAGAATTGTCTCCTTTTTGTTTTTCCATTCATAGGTGGGTATTTGTGACGTACACCAATCAAAAAATGCTTTGGGTGGGGCTAGTGGTTTTTGTATTTCCCGATTCATATTCATTACAAGGTTCTGTTGCAAAGTTTTAAATAAAGAATAAAATCCCTTACGGTATCTATGATTTAAGCTGGGATTCCCAATAATACCTTGATTTCAGTACAGACCGAAAACCCGAAGAGAGTGCCTTCTTTTCGGGTTTTCTTATATAATCCTCGAATGGCTTCCATGCCTTTAATCGTGGTAGAGGCAGTGCGTAAACTTCGATAGAATTTATTGCGTCTCTTTACTGGACGATGGTCTTGTTCAATCAAATTATTCAGGTATTTAATGGTACGATGTTCTGTCCCTTGATAAAAGCCGTATTCTTTTAGTTTCTTAAAGGCACTTGTAATAGAGGGGGCTTTATCTGTGACTACAACCTTCGGTTCATCAAACTGCTTCACTAACCGCTTAAGAAAAGCATAGACTGCTTGTGTGTCCCGTTTTTTACGTAACCAAATATCCAAGGTTAAACCATCTGCATCGATGGCTCGATACAAATAATGCCATTTTCCTTTAATTTTGATGTACGTTTCATCCATTTTCCATGAATAAAAGGATTTTTTATTTTTCTTTTTCCAAATTTGATAGAGTAGTTTGCCATATTCTTGCACCCAACGATAAATCGTCGTATGAGAAACGTTAATGCCACGATCATATAAGATTTCTTGAACTTCACGATAGCTAAGGTTATAACGAAGATAGTAGCCCACGGCTACAATAATCACATCCTGCTGAAATTGCTTTCCTTTAAAATGATTCATCGTCATTCCTCCTGCTATCTTTTCTATTATTCTACCTTATTTGATAGTAGATTTAAAACTTTGCAACAGAACCCTAGAGGGCTAGAGATATTGGTAAAGGAATTGAATGCTAATAATAATAAAAATAATGAAAACGTGGAAATAGATGATTTGTTTTAGAGTTAAAAATATTGGATTACTTGCTACTGGTTTCGTACTAAGATTACCTACTTTGCTATCTTCTCTTGAATAGTATGTAACAATTTTAATGTGAGAAGAGACAGACTTTTATTTTTGTTGTATATTAAAATATATTCGGCAAATAAAGATGAATCTTCTAATTTATATAGATTATAAGAACTATCTGAAGGAAGCGTTTCGATTAGTGATTCAGGAATATAAGTAGAACCCATTCCTGCTAGAGATAGATTGATAGCAGTTGGGACTGTACTTGTTGTTAGAATAGGGTTTATATTGATATGGTTTTTCTTATAGAAAGAACGAATAAGGCTCCCTAACCCATATTCCAATGGTGTAATAATGAGAGGTTCAGATTCCAGTTTATTATAGCTGTAGTGAAAAGTGTTTATTTTTTTTGCTTGTTGAGTAGAAAAAAGACTACTTTGTTGGGGAACTAATAGATAAATTTTTTCCTTATATATTGTAACGGTTGACAACTCATCTTGGTAGAGAAGAGGAGACATCCCAATTGCTAAATCGATTTGATCAAGCAAAATCATCTTTTCAGTAATATTCTGGTTATTTTCAATCAATTTTAAGAAGATTTTAGGATGAATGGACTGGAATTGAGGAATAAATTCAGCTAAGAAAAACGAAGCTAATCCGGGGTTAATTCCCAGAAAAATCTCTCCCTGTTGTTGATTGCGTATCAGATACATCTCATCTTTTATTTTATTTTCAAGACGGTAAATCTCTTTTAAATAGTAAAGATACCGTTTACCTGCATAAGTTAGTTGGCTACCAGTATGGTGATTGTAGATAAGTGAAGTGTCTAGCTGGTCCTCCATTTGTTTAATAACTTTGCTGAGATAGGGCTGAGAAATAAATAAATGTTTAGCTGCTTTCGTTAGTGACTCATAAGAATCGATAGCTTCTAAGAAGTTAATTTTTTGTAATGTTTCCATGGGAAATACCTGACTTTCTATATTTATTAAAATGGACTCTGTTTATTATTACGCTAGTTGGATTCTAGTTACTTATTACCAATCAGTTATGATGATTGGTGATAGGTGTGACGTTTAAAGGTTGAAAATACATTTTTAATTATTATAGCATAGCTGGGAAAATGAGTCATAGTTCTTGGTAGACCTCATATAGGCACGATGAGATTAAATAACTTTTTAGTTATATGTTCTTTTTTTTTTAAGTCTTTGAAGTTTATGAAACGAAGTAATAAAATAGTTACTGTCAGTAAATTGTTATAAAATTAATAAGGAGATATATTTTCATGGAAAACCATATGAGTTACAAAGGGACCAATAAATTATTGGTTGGTATTGTTTTAGCGGTTTTATCGTTTTGGCTATTTGCACAATCTATTTTAAATATGGCACCTGATGTACAAGCGGATTTGGGAGTGCCCTCCTCAGTGATGGAGACAGGGATATCACTAACAGCTTTATTTTCGGGTTTATTTATTGTCGTTGCTGGAGGCTTGGCGGATAAATTAGGGCGGGTGAGATTTACCTATTTTGGTCTTTTATTAAACATTGTGGGTTCGTTTTGTCTAATCTTTTCATCAGGAGCCATTTTATTTATCTTAGGAAGAATTTGTCAAGGATTAGCAGCTGCTTTTATTATGCCCGCTACGATGGCATTAGTTAAAACTTATTACGATGGCAAAGAAAGACAACGAGCCGTTAGTTTTTGGTCAATTGGTTCATGGGGTGGCTCAGGGCTCTGCTCTTTTCTTGGAGGTGCTATTGCCAGCACTTTAGGTTGGAGATATGTTTTTGTATTTTCAATCCTTGCTTCATTAATGAGCTTTATCTGCTTGTGGGGGACTCCAGAAAGCAAAGTGGAAACTAAGAAAAGTCAGTTTGATTTAGTGGGACTGGTTCTTTTCATTGTAAGTATGCTTGCTTTAAATATCGGAATTGCTAGTGCTCAGGAAAGAGGCCTATTTTCTACTGTTACGATAAGTTTATTTTTGTTGATGCTTGCGGGCGTATGTCTTTTTTATAAAGTAGAACATTCAAAAGAGAACGCATTTATAGATTTCCAGTTGTTTCAAAATCGCAAATACCTTGGAGCAACACTTTCAAACTTTTTATTAAATGCAGTAGCTGGAACCATTATCGTGGTTAACACCTATATGCAACTAGGGAGGGGGTTATCAGCTCAAGTGGCAGGAGAGTTGTCATTAGGTTACTTGGCTTGTATTTTGGTGACCATTCGTATCGGCGAGAGATTACTCCAACAATTCGGAGCAAGAAAACCGATGGTTATGGGAACGGTTATGACATTTTTAGGGATTTCATTGATGATGTTCGTCAACATATCAGGTCCAATGTATCTTGTTATGGTATTTCTAGGCTATGCTATTTATGGTATCGGACTAGGAATTTATGCGACACCATCTACAGATGCTGCTATCGCAACTATACCTAATGAAAAAGTTGGTTCTGCTTCTGGGATTTATAAAATGGCTAGCTCTCTAGGTGGTGCCATAGGTGTCGCTATTTCAATTGCTCTATTCTATGCTTTCTCAGGGAAAAATCATTACGATATTGGCTTGCTATGGGGGTTAGCTGTAAACATTGTTTTCTGCATACTGGCGTTTGCCTCAATTACGTTTGTTATGCCAAGAAAAAATAATTAGCAGAAGACCTAACTAATAGAATAGTGATATAATAAAATTATTGAGCCCCTATGATTACAGTCGGATACTTTCTACTCTAGGAGTGTTGTATTCTAGTCTTTGCTAGTATTTTTAGGAATCTTGTCTGACTAGTAAAGAATTGTCTGTTGTAGTAAAGTATTTCGATTATAAAGATAGATGCTCAGAACAAGTGGGAGGAGGACCCTATTTAATGGATCAACAAACCTATATCAATATGTTGCAAGATGTCATTCAGATTAAATCTGAAAATGGAAATAATGTCAGAACTATTCCAGAATATGATAATGCGATTGTCATGGCAACAGTAGAGACCGTATTAGATGAACTCAATCAAACAAAAGGCGTGGATTTGGAGGCTGTGATAACAGCTAATCAACCGCCAGTAGAAGCAGCACCAGATTCACAGTTGGTTCTGACCATTCTCCAAGTGGCGAATAGCCATGATTCCCTAAAACCTCAGTTTCTGATTCAACAAATGAATGATGTTCTTGGAAAGAACGTGCTTTCAGAAGATATGGCTTCTTCTAATCTTGATAGTGTGAAACCAATGGTTGTATCCGGTACAACTGATGCTGCCCAGTTTGTACGCGCAAATGCCCATTTAGAAGTGGCTGTTTATGGACCAGGAATGCCGACCTTAAACCATAAGATTGACGAGCGACTCCCACTATCACAATATTTAGACTTTATTGAAGTCTATCAAGAAGTGATTCATCAATATCTGCAATGAGTCATTACCTATAGATTTTTATAAGATGAATAAGTAAAGGAGACATTACCAATAAAACAAAGAGCTGTGGTTAGAGTCTCCTTTAAATCGTCAAAGCGATTAAAACATGGTACTAATCCACAGCGCTGAACTAAGTATAAAACAAATCTAAAAAATAATTAAAGAAAGGGTTTATACTAGCGGGAGCTACCCACTAATATAAATATAAGAAATACATGAGTATTCAAAACATTTTATCATCTATTGAAACCATTAAAGATTGGCAAGAAGAAACCTATAAATATCTGCATAGTCATCCCGAACTATCTATGCAAGAAACACACACCGCTCAGTTTATCTATGATACCTTAGTGTCTTATGGTTATGAAACGCAAAAAATTGGTGGAGGGATTGTTGGTGTTTTAAAAAATGGTGAAGGTAAGAAAGTCCTCTTTCGAGCAGATATTGATGCTCTTCCTGTCAAGGAAGAAACGGGATTGCCCTATGCTTCGACAGTGACGATGAAGGATTTAGATGGAAATCTTGTTCCTGTGATGCATGCCTGTGGTCATGATGTCCACATTGTAGCTGGATTAGGAGCCGCTTGGGCTATGGCACAACATCAAACAGAATGGACAGGAACTTACATTGCTTTGTTCCAACCAGGAGAAGAGATTGCAGCTGGAGCTAAGTCGATGATTGAGGATGGTCTCTTTTCCAAAATTCCTAAACCAGATCTGGCACTAGCACAGCATGTGTTAACAGAACCGTGTTCAGGTCATGTGGGTGTCAAAGAAGAGGCCTTTTTATCCAGTGCAGCTTCTGTTAAAGTAACCGTTTATGGAAAAGGTGCACATGGTTCAATGCCCCACCTTAGCATTGACCCGGTAGTGATTGCCTCTTCTATCGTGTTGAAGTTGCAAACTATTGTATCCAGAGAAATCGATCCCTTCCAATTTTCAGTGGTATCGGTGGGCTCTTTCCAGTCTGGCTTAAAAGCGAATATCATCCCAGATACAGCTACCTTGCTGTTGAATATTCGTACCTATGATGAGGGCATCCAAGAACACATAATTAATGCCATTAAACGTATAGTAACCGCAGAATGTATGGCTGGAGGTTGTGAAAAAGATCCAGAGGTAGAGGTTTATGACACCTATCCGTTAACAGATAACGATCCACAAATCAGTCAAAAAGTTAAACAAGCTTTTATGACAAACCTTGGTGAAGATCGTGTTGCAACTCACTACCATGCGATGACAGCTTCTGAAGATTTTTCTTATATCCCACGTGCTCTAGGGATCCCTTATCTATACTGGGGATTTGGCGGTTTTGTGGAGGGACAAGAAGTCTATGCCAATCATAATCCAAAATTTGCTCCTGCTATCCATCCAACTCTTGAGACAGGTACGCAAGCAGCGTTGATAGCTGTATTAACTTATCTTGGAAAGTAATTGCTCTACTCTATTCTTAACAATAATAAAAAATGGAGATTATTAATCAATGAAACAAAAATATATAAATGCTAATATTTATAGGCATGACAAAGCAACAGAATTTATTGTCGAGAACGGTCGTTTTTCAGCTATCGGGACAGACTTAGGTCATGCTGATGAAATCATTGATGTTAAAGGAAAGCTTATCCTCCCCCCCTATGTTGATCCTCACTTACACTTGGATTATTATTTTACCGGTCAGACAGATAAGGCTGAAAACAAAACTGGCACCTTATTCGAAGCTATTGATATTTGGAATGACTTTAAAAAAGGCACAACCAAAGAGGAAATGAAAGCCAGAATGCGTCAAGCTATTAAGGATGTTATGAGTTATGGTACGCAATATATCCGTGCTCAGACGGACTGTACAGATCCTAATCTAACAGGAATCAAAGCAGCACTTGAATTACGAGAAGAACTAAAAGACAAAGTGACGATTCAGGTTGTCGCCTTTCCGCAAAATGGGATGTATTCTTATGAAGCTGAAGGAAAAACAGGTCGCGATTTAGTAGAAGAAGCACTTCAGCTTGGAGCAGACTGTGTTGGTGGGATTCCCCATAATGAGTGGGCAAGAAGTATTGGAGAAGATTCCATAAAAGAAATCGTTCGTTTGGCTCTAAAATATGATAAATACATTGATGTTCATTGTGATGAAACGGATGATACACAAGCGAGATTTTTAGAATTATTAAATGCAGAAGTGTTGAAACAAAGTTATGGTGCTCGTACAACAGCGAGTCATACTTGCTCTTTTGGTTCAGTTAATGATGCCTATGCCTTTCGAATGATGGGACTCTTTAAGAAGTCTGGTATTCATTTTATCTCTTGCCCAACCGAAAATGCTTTCTTACAAGGCCGTCAAGATAGCTATCCAAAACGTCGAGGGCTAACTCGAGTCTTAGAGTTTGTAGATCAAAAGATAAACGTTGCATTCGCACAAGATTCTATTGTCGATTTATGGTATCCAGCTGGAAATGGGAATATGATGAATATCTTGGACAATGGTATTCATTTAGCTCAACTCATGCGAAAAGATGATTTTGATAAAAACTTTGATCTCGTGACCTATAATGGAGCGAAGTTAATGGGGCTCGAAAAAGAATATGGGCTAGAGATTGGAAAGCCAGCTAATTTTATCGTTTTAGATGCCCCAAGTGTTTTTGAGGCGCAACGTAATCGTGTGGAGTGTTTAGCTTCTATTCGCAATGGTCTTTATTTGTTTAAAAAAGCAGAACGTAGTCACGAGATAGGATTAGATATCTAGTCAATAACTGTTTGTTCAGTATACATTATAATATTACGGAGACATCCTTTAGACTGGATACCTTGGTTTCTGCATTGATAAGTATGATTGAATCCGAGAGACCATCGTTTTAAGGAGAGCATCTTGGATAGATGTCAATAAAGTAGACACAAAAAGAGCAGATACTTAAAGAGGTTCTGTTGCAAAGTTTTAAATAAAGAATAAAATCCCTTACGGTATCTATGATTTAAGCTGGGATTCCCAATAATACCTTGATTTCAGTACAGACCGAAAACCCGAAGAGAGTGCCTTCTTTTCGGGTTTTCTTATATAATCCTCGAATGGCTTCCATGCCTTTAATCGTGGTAGAGGCAGTGCGTAAACTTCGATAGAATTTATTGCGTCTCTTTACTGGACGATGGTCTTGTTCAATCAAATTATTCAGGTATTTAATGGTACGATGTTCTGTCCCTTGATAAAAGCCGTATTCTTTTAGTTTCTTAAAGGCACTTGTAATAGAGGGGGCTTTATCTGTGACTACAACCTTCGGTTCATCAAACTGCTTCACTAACCGCTTAAGAAAAGCATAGACTGCTTGTGTGTCCCGTTTTTTACGTAACCAAATATCCAAGGTTAAACCATCTGCATCGATGGCTCGATACAAATAATGCCATTTTCCTTTAATTTTGATGTACGTTTCATCCATTTTCCATGAATAAAAGGATTTTTTATTTTTCTTTTTCCAAATTTGATAGAGTAGTTTGCCATATTCTTGCACCCAACGATAAATCGTCGTATGAGAAACGTTAATGCCACGATCATATAAGATTTCTTGAACTTCACGATAGCTAAGGTTATAACGAAGATAGTAGCCCACGGCTACAATAATCACATCCTGCTGAAATTGCTTTCCTTTAAAATGATTCATCGTCATTCCTCCTGCTATCTTTTCTATTATTCTACCTTATTTGATAGTAGATTTAAAACTTTGCAACAGAACCCTA
>OBZL01000108.1_pt1 | contig 28142 bp, 31 predicted proteins | sample 1476921 | NCBI WGS metagenome assembly OBZL01 (sample SAMEA2580239, study PRJEB22360) | human gut metagenome | biome: human gut; feature: human-associated habitat; material: faeces | place: Denmark | collected 2008/2010
ATTATTATTCAGAACTAGCCATAGGCTATTTTTTCATACAAAACTTTACACTATCAATATTAAGGATTTCTTCAACTGCCTCTCCATCGATGTCTTTAAATTTTAACCCTAAAATCTTCGCTAAAGTTGGTCCATGATTTATAAGGTTTCCTTTATCAATAACTACTCCCTTTTTAAATCCTCTTCCTGAACCTATAAAAAATGTAGTGTAATTTTCTTTCTTTGGTGAATATCCATGAGTTGCCTTATGCCTATGAGGTTTTACTCCCACTTCTTCATCCTTTATTTCATCAATTACTTCACCGTAAATGTCATCAACAAAATAATAATCAAGACTAGCCTCTATCATAAAACTTGCCTCTTCATCACCACCTGCATCTCTTATTTCATTACCCTCTAAAATAAAATCTATAGGTAAATCTGCAATTAGTGATTTGATCTTTTCTATGGTTTCAGTATCATTTTTATCTTTTAGGTATATATAACATGACCCATCTAAACTTTTACAAATGCTCTTATAATCTAAAACCTTACCTTTTTCATTTATTTTAATTAAACCTTCTTTTCTAAATAAAGCATTAAGCTTAATAACCTTTGATGCATCTAAATGACTATGGTCACCAAGAGCTACTATAGTGCATTCATCATAAATCCCACGTTCTTTTAATGCATCAATTATTTCTCCTAACCTTTTATCATGCCTAATAAAAGCATCGTCAATAACATTATTTCTATATCCATAATGATGCCTATTTGTATCCACATCTGTAAAGTGAATTAACATTAAATTAGGAGCATATTTCTTTATTGTATACTTTGCAGCTTCTATAACAAAGTTATCTAAGTAAGGTTGCTCTATTCCTTTTCTAAGATTGCCAAATCTTTTATTTATATCTAATTGAAATCCTAGTGTTCCTGCACCAGCTGACATAAATAATTGATGTTGGTAAGGTTTCACTGCAAATATTTCCGGCATATTATAAGTTATTTTTGCTTTACCTGTTACTGGCCATAAAAGAGAACATGTAGTTAATCCCTTTTCCATAGCCAAATCGTATAGGGTTTGCCCCTTAATCTTATTTCTATACCAATACCAGTTTGGTACAAAATCTCCAACTTTAAATATAGTATTATCAATGATCCTATGATTATTAGGATATTTCCCTGTAACTATTGTTGTATGGGCTGGATATGTTAATGTTGGATAAATAGAATCCACCCTTTTAATCCATGAACCATTCTCTATTAACTTTTTAAAGTTAGGTAAATTCTTTAAAACTTCTATATCTTCTGACGATACGGCATCAAAAGATATTACAACCATATATTTTGACTCCATTACTAGCCTCCTTAATTTAATTTTACCTTGTGTATATTAAATCCTCTCTATCACTATATTAAGCCTTTGTTAAAATCCTTTTCCTACATCCTTTGCACTATGTGCATCCGACCCTTTAACCATGTTAATATTGTTTTTAATTACCTTATCTAAAAATATACCTGATGGATATGTTTCATTACAATAGGGCTTTCTAAGGCCTGCTGTATTATAATCTATTTCATATTCTTTCTCTTTTATCTTATTGATAACTCTATCTATTAACTCCTCATTATCATAAGTTATAGGATACTTTGCATTAAATATTCTAACTAAAGTTGGATGACCTATTCTTTTAGGTTTATACATTCCAAGGTCTGCATCCATAGATTTAATTAAAGTTTCAAAATACTTATCATAAACCTTGTCTACTCCACCTAGTGTTTTTGCTATATTTCCAAAATCATCAACACTCATGTCTAAACAGTGATAACCATCATCTAACCTTAAAAAATGAACAGACAAGATTCCTTCATCTAAATATTCTCCGTAACTGTCTAACATCTTCTTAATCTTTTCTTCATATCCTTCTACATAATCTATTTCAAGGCCAACATTTATTTTAATTTTATCTTTATATTCTTCTTTTATTTTAGTAGCTTCTTTTAAATATAATAATATTTCTTCCTCATTTGGAGAACATTCTTTAAGTAACTTTTCATCCATAAAGATTGCTGGAAGTGGCATATGCTCGGTAAATGTAATTTCATTAAGTCCAACTTCTAATGCCGTCTCAACATATTCCTTAAAAGTATCTTTAGTTCCATGAGGACAATAGTGAGAATGCATATGTCCATCTTTTAACCATTTCATTAAATCATCTCCTTTATTTAATTGTATCATAGTATTTTGTATAGCAAAATAAACTAATATATTACTAATATTGGATTTTTGTATGTATTTGTATATAATAAAAGATGTTTGCTTTTAGTAAGAGGGGGATTGACATATGGACATGAAAGTTAGAAAAAAGCTTATTTTAAATGGCAATATTTATAAGGTTTTAATAACCTTAGCACTACCAATAATGCTAAATAACTTAATACAAACATTTTATAACCTTGCAGATGGATTTTGGGTTAGTATGATTGGTTCAGTACAATTTGCAGCCACATCATTTATATGGCCTATTGAATTCTTATTTATATCAATAGGATCTGGTATTTCAATTGCAGGTACCTCCCTACTATCACAACTAATTGGGTCAGGGAATTCTAAAGATTGCAATAAGTACTCAACTCAACTTTTTGTAATTTCAATTATAGCTTCCATCACTTTTTCATTAATTGGAATATTAATAACTCCATTTGTCATTAAACTTATGGGGGCTACAGGGGATTTATCATATTATAGTAACATTTATTTAAAAATAGTATTTTTAAATATGCCTTTTACATTTTACTTCTTTGTTTTCAACTCTATTATGATTGCACAAGGTAACACTGTTTTACCTACTGTTTTAAGTGGAATTAGTGCAGTGCTAAATATAATCTTAGATCCTATTTTTATTTTTCCATTTAACTTAGGAATTGCAGGAGCTGCATATGCTACACTTTTATCAAAAATAATATTAGCTCTATTTGCTTATTTAATTCTAAAGAAAAGTAAATCACCTTTAAAACCTAACTTTAAGAATTTTAAATTTGATAAAGATATATTAAGTAAAGTAATAAAGGTTGCCCTACCTTCTTCTATAGGTCAGTCTGGTTCTGCACTTGGATTTATAGTTTTAAATGGTTTTATAGCTTCATATGGTACCTCTACAATGGCTGCCTTTGGTATGGTTAATAAGATTACCTCTGTAATATCACAACCTGCTATGGGTATTGGTTCAGCCTTAGTTGCTGTTACAGGCCAAAACTTAGGAAATAATAATCCTAAAAGAGTTATTGAAGCTTTTAATAAAGGGTCAATTATTACAATTCTTATTACTACCATTGGCTCATTAATTATATTTTTTAATAATGAATTGGTTATTAACTTCTTTATGCAATCTAAGGATGACTTAACTGTAATAGACCAAGGTATTACATACTTAAACTATATACTATATTCAATGCCACTAATGGGTATGTTTAGCGTATTTCAAGGTATTTTTCAAGGTTCTAGTCATACAAAATATTCAATGAATATGGAAATAGGTAGACTTTGGTTTGTACGCCTTCCAATGATTTTATTATTTAAAAATTTTACGCAAGTAGGATCAGTTGGGATATGGTTTTCCATGAGTTTTAGTAACCTTGTAATATGTATTTATGGATATATTGTTTATAGGTCAAATAAATGGCAAAAACAAGTTATTCTAGCAGATAACTTATTAATTAATGATGAAAAATGTATTAATGAATAATTATGTTTATAACCTCTAATATAAGTTTAAGGAAACACCAGCTATAATAGTGTTTCCTTCTTATAATTCTTATTTAAATCACTTAAAATTTTCGCTTTTAGTTGCATTATCTTCGTTGTTGCTCTCTAACATTCCTTTATTTTCATTTACATCCTCTATTAACTCCTCAGCTTGGCTTATCTTTGCTATTAAATCATGAATAAAGTTTGATCCTCTGCTTAATAGAATAGCAGTTAGCACCATGCCTATTAGTGGAATTTTAATAGGTATATTAAAACAATTTAATATATCAAATCCTGTTGAAAAAGTTATTATAATTGAAACTATTAATGCTCCAATTCTATCAATACATAACTTTCCTTTTTGCCAAGTCATTTTTAAAGTTTCCCATACACTTTCAGCTAATATTGCTAAAACAAATAAAGTTAACAAATCCATAGTAATCGCCCCTTTACGATATTTTATTATCTAAAGGGAAAAAAGGTTCAATATTTAAGTAGCATTTAACAACTTTGATAAATATAATGTAGTGACCCCCCATATTATATGAAGGGAGAACAAGTATGAGCAAAGAGAGAAACATTAGAGAAACATTAGAAATGGATAATAGAAACTATTTGGGTAGAAATGATGATTGTAGATGCAATGAGAATCAAAATATTAATCCTTCAAGATATCTTACAGTAACCAATGGAGAGGTTTTACCTCAATCTTTTGAAAGAAATGAAAGAAATGAGAGAAATGAAAATAACAGAAATACCTGCTGTTGTAAAAGATCTTTAAGAAGATCATTAGATATTCTATTAAATCCTTTAATAAGGAGTTTAATAGACTTATCAAGCTTTACATTAGTAGGCAAGAACTTTAAGACTAAGGATGGTGAAACAACTCTAAAAACTGTATCTAATTGCAGTGATGGATTAGTCACTTATTCCGATTGTAATCCATTATTTAATTCAACTACAATTTGTGATTTAGTTTTAGTTGCATTTTCTCTTCAACCTGACGATGGAAACAATTGCTTTCAAGGATTTAATAGAGATAGATTTATTCGTGCTATAACAAGATGTATTCCTCCAATAAATCCAAGATCTCTATGCTGTGTTGAAGATGGTTCTTGTTGTTGTAATTCAAGTAAAGCATTATTCCTAGCTGATTCAATAGGACCTGTTAATCTAAAAATATCTTCATCAGCATTTACAGAACCACTTATTGGATATACTGTCATTACTGTAACTAATAATATTGCTTGGTTAATTAATGATGATAATAGAGTTATAATTGTATGCCTAGACAATATCGAACAATTTGGCTAAAAGCAATATAACCAACCCTCCTGTATTAATACAGGAGGGATTTTCTTTATATATCATCTTTTTAATAAATATAAAAATAATTAAATACAATTCCTCCACAAGTTAATCCTAATATTATTCCACCAATAACATCCGATGGATAATGCACTTTCAAATATAGTCTTGAAAATGCAATAGCAAGAGCTATTAATACTATAATTGTGCTAATGCTACTATTACTTTTTAAAAATACTACAGCTACTGCGAAAGAAGATGCAGTATGACCTGATGGAAAAGAAAATGAGGATGGTTCTTTTATTAATAATTCTTTATTTTCCTTACCTATGAATGGTCTTTTTCTTTTGACAATATGCTTTACTATTCCTTCCCCCATAATTGTTGTAAATACTAATGTTACTAATACTATAATGCCAACTCTTCTATAATCTACTTTCCTAATCATTAATATTGCAAGAATAATCCATAACAGCCCTAAGTTTCCTAGAGATGTTACAAAGGGCATAACCTTATCTAAAAATCTATTTCTACAATATTTATTTATTAAATATAAAATATCTTCATCCCATTTTTTAATTATATCTGACATCATCTTTTGTACACTCCTTAAGCTACCTAAAATAAGTATTTGTAAATAGTGCTAAATTTATTTATCATTTTATACTTTACTATGACATAAAAAAAGATAGTATATCAAAAATCATATTGATATACTATCTTAAACACTACTCTAAATTCAATTTATTTTTCATAATATAGCTAGATATAACAAAATATATTACAGAAGTAATAATTAAATTAGCTGCTACTTTTAACAGAATCCATTGAAAATCCATAAATTCGAAGCCATAATTGTAACTTATAATTGATGTATTAAACACTGATGTAATAAAGCTTGTTATCATACTTATTCCTATAAATGCTCCAAATGAACAAAGTATTTTTCTCTTGTTTGCTAAATGTCCAATTGACATAGATGAATAAAGCAATAAAGTTGAAGATGCACAAGACAAAATTCCCAATGCTATGATTTCAAATATTGCTAAAGGAATTCTAAATCCAAACTCACTTATTCCAACTCTCCATACTTCTCCCATAAACTCAAAAGCATTACCAATCATACCTGGATAATAAGCTAAAATTACTATAGATATTATTGCAACGATAACGCTTAAAATATTCCATACTATACCAACGATTAATTTGCTACATATATTTTTCCATACAGGAACTGGAAGAGTATTCATTAAATAACCTTCATCACCTAAAAGATTTTTATAAAATCTTTGTAGCACTATAAAAAATGTTACTATAAATACCGCTGCCATTATGCATCCATATACAAACATAGTTATAAGAGATGCTATATTTCCAATAGTTCCTGATGCACTACCAAAACCTATTTCTGTCTCAAGGAAAATCTTATTTATTAGACCAAATACTAATAATGCTCCGTATAGAGGAAGTACTAATCTTCCAGTTGCTTTAAATTCATACTTTAATAACTTTCCTAACATCTAAACACCTCCCTGAATAAGGCATCTACACTCTTACCTTCTTCTTCCCTTATCTCATCAACACTCTTAGATAAATATATCTTTCCATATGAAATAAAGATTACATCATCTAAAATCTGTTCAATATCAGATATTAAGTGAGTTGATATAACTACTGTTGCATTTTCATTATAATTTGAAATAATAGTATTTAATATATAATCTCTCGCAGCTGGGTCAACTCCTGCTATTGGTTCGTCTAAAAAGTAAAGTTCTGCTTCTCTGCTCATGACTAGTATTAGCTGAACCTTTTCCTTAGTTCCTTTTGACATTGTCTTTAGCTTATCATTAGCATTAATATTTAACTTAGATAGCATATCATAAGCTTTCTCAACATTAAAATCTTCATAAAAGTCTTTAAAAAAGTTAATTATATCAGATACCTTCATCCAATCAGCAAGATAAGTTCTCTCAGGTAAATAAGAAACTATCTTCTTTGTCTCTATCCCAGGTTTATTACCATTTATAAGAAGCTCTCCACTAGTTGGTGTTAACAATCCATTTGCTAACTTAATTAAAGTACTTTTTCCACTTCCGTTAGGGCCAAGTAGTCCTACTATTCTTCCCCTCTTCATAGATAAGTCAATTCCTTCTAAGGCAACTTTATTACCATAGGATTTAACAAGATTTCTACACTCTAGAATATTTTCCCCCAATTATTTCATCTCCTCTGCAATTTCTTTTATTGTTTCTATAGCTTCCTCTTTAGTGAAACCTATCTCTTCCATTTTCTTTAAAAAAGCTTGTATTTCTTCTTTAGCAAGATTACACTTCATTTCTTCAATCATCTTTGAATCCTCCGTAATAAATCTTCCACTTGTTCTTACTGAGAACAATAACCCTGACCTTTCTAACTCTGTTAAGGCCTTTTGCATTGTATTAGGATTTACTGATGCCTCGCTAGCTAATTCTCTTACAGATGGCATCTTTGCACCTGGTTTATATTTTCCTGATACAATACTTATTTTGATATATTCCATAAGCTGACTATAAATTGGTCTGTCACTTTTTAATTCCCAAGCCATTTTTTTCACTTCCTTTGTACTATTGTATTAATAACTTAATACAATAGTACATCTTTTTTTATTTTTTGTCAAACATTAAAAGTTAAATATTTTCCTATGCATTAAAAAAGAGAAATTATTTCTAATTTCTCTTAAAAATATTCTATTAAGTTTTTAATTATTCTAATCTTTATTTAAATATAATTTCTAATTTCAACTACATTACCATCTTTAACATATACTCTAGGTACTCTTCCTTTAATCATACATATTATTTCATAATTTATTGTTCCAACAGCATTTGCCATATCATCAGCATTATATTTAATATCATCACATTCTCCTAAGAGTATAACCTCATCATCAACCTTAACATCATTAATATGAGTTACATCAATCATAAGTTGATCCATACAAACTCTTCCTATTACAGGTGCAAGTTTACCATTTACTATAACTTTTCCCTTATTGCTTAAAGCTCTTAAATATCCATCTGCATATCCTATAGGAATAGTAGCAACCCTTGTAGATTCACTAACTTCATAGGTTCTGCCATAACTTACAAAAGCTCCTTTTTCTAAAGTTTTAATGTGAGCAATCTTAGCCTTAAGTGTCATAGCAGGCTTAACTTTCAACCTATCTTTATTAACTTCATTTGAAGGATAATATCCATATATTACAATTCCAGCTCTTACCCCATCTAAGTACATATTAGGTAAATCCATTATAGTAGCACTGTTGGCTGCATGTTTAAATGGAATATTAATTCCTCTATCATTTAGCTCTTTATAAAAATCTTCTAATATTTTATACTGCTTATTTGTATATTCTTTATCTTCTTCATCTGCTGTTGAAAAATGAGTAAATAAACCTACTATATCTACTCCTTTTAATTTATCTATTTTAACTATATCCTCTATACTTTCTTCATTAGGAAGGAAACCTATTCTTCCCATGCCTGTATCAAGGGCAATATGAACTTTAACTTTTCCTTTTACATCTTCTGCTATAGCAGAAAACCTTTCAGCATCTTCTAAGGTATAAACAGTTTGTTCTATATCATATTTAATTAAATCTTCACCAAATTCTGTTGGAGTATAACCTAAAATAATTATTGGTGCAGTTATATTTTCTCTTCTTAATTCCATTGCCTCTGTAAGAGTTGCCACTGCTAATCTAGAAACACCATTTTTCAATAAAACTGGAGCAATATCAATTGCACCATGTCCATAAGCATCTGCTTTAATAACTCCTATAACTTCCTTATCCTTAGCTAACTCTTTTATATTTCTTATATTAAACTCAATCTTATCTAAATCTATTTCTGCCCATACTGGTCTGTATATCTTTTCCATGTAAAGATCCCCTCTTTTTCCCTTGTGCTTATACTATTATTCTAAATATTTTAAAGTTAAAATCAAAGTACCACTAATATAGATTTTTTATTACTAAGTGGCTTAACTAGCTATAAGATAGTACTACTATCCTTTTATCAAATACTTATATTTAAACTCTTGTAAATCTTCTAATCCTTGATATATCTCTCTTCTAGGGAAGTTTTTCTCTTCAAGTAACTTATCATCTTGATTTAACAAATAATTATAAAACCATTGTCCTAACTCATAAAACTCTTGAGTTTTATTTTTATAAAGCTCCTTATAGAATAAATCTTCTCCCTTATTAAATTCCCCTTCTTTAAGTAGTTTCTTTAAAACTATATAAAGTATGTCTTTATTTGATAAATTATTAAACTGTATTGGATCTACATCTTCTTTAACATCAAATAATGTTTTAGCTAATGCCTTGCTAAAGCCTTCAAATTTATCTAAAAGGAAATCGTGCTTCATTTTAATCCTCCAAAAACTTTTTATAATATACATTATACTATAATTTCTTCATATATTAATTTTATTTCCTTAAAATAATTGATATTTCTCTATTATGTATATAGAATAATCTTGTGTATAACATAAGATTAAAGGAGATGAACATATGCTAAGTGAAAAGTTATTAAATGAACTTAATGAACAAGTAAATTTTGAATTCTATTCTTCTTATACTTATCTTGCAATGGCAGGATACTGTGAATCTATTGATCTAAGTGGATTTGCAAACTTCTTTAGAGTTCAAGCTCAGGAAGAATTAGCTCATGCAATGAAGCTTTATGATTATATTTTCCAAAAGAATGGTGTTGTAGAATTAAAACAAATTCCTATGCCAACAGCTAAATATGATGGTGTTATTGATGTATTCCAAAAGGGTTATGAGCATGAACAACTTGTAACTAAGAAAATATATAATCTAGCTGATATTGCTCATGATGAAAAGGAACATGCTACTATGAGCTTGCTAAAATGGTTTATAGATGAGCAAGTTGAGGAAGAAAACAGCTTTAATGCTTTACTTAAGAAAGTTAGAAGATCTGAAGGAAATCCTGCTGCATTATACTTAATGGATGATGAACTAGCTAGTAGAGTGTATACTCCACCAACTAATGCATAAAATTTTATTTTTTTATGTTTAGAAATTTAATAATGAGTCAATAATTTTAATGAAACATTTTAATACATATTAAAATTACCTCATTACCCTATTTTTTAAGGCATAGATTTTATCTATGCCTCTTTTGTTTAATATAAGAAAAGAAGCTGCTACTTGCAGCTTCTTTTTACCTTTCATCATCTACATATTGAAGTATATCTCCTGGCTGACATTCTAAAACTTCGCAAATCTTTTCTAAAGTAGAAAACCTAACAGCTTTTGCTTTTCCTGTTTTTAATATTGAAAGATTTGCATTGGTTATTCCTACCTTATCAGAAAGTTCATTTAATGAAATTTTTCTCTTTGCCATCATAACATCTAAATTAACTATAATGCTCATTGTAATTCACCTATATTGTTAAATCATTTTCTTCTTTAATGTTCTTACCTATCTTAATTACTTGAATTAGGATAGTTATAAAAACTATAATCGATATAAAATATATTGTCTCCATATTAAATGTAACTCCAAACTTAAATATAGAAACCTCTGGCACTTTTGAATTCACTCCATATAACACTGTGCTATTTTCAGCTAAAAGTATACTTAACTTTCCCCCCAAATCAATTAAATTAAAAACTTTTAATAATACATATACCCCCATTGATATGGCACTTCTTTTTAATCTATTTATATTCCCATTATTAAATACCTCTTCATTATCTATAGAGCATATTATTTTCTTCAATGAAAATAGTGGATAAATCATTAATATCATAGCTAGTATACTTGATAATGAAAAAACAAATTTACTGAACCTACCAAAAACAGCTATGATTTCCTCACCATTTACAACTATTTCTTTCGGCACATCGCTAACAATAAAATATATCTCCATGGCATTTGATAAAATAATGAATATAATTAATAAATTTAATATTATTTTTTCTTTAGATAACCTCACTTCATTTTTTATAAACATACAATATCCCTCCAACATACTTATATATTAATTATAAATATTTTTTATTGTTTATCAATAAATATTTTATCAATAACAAAAATATATAAGTTGTCTTAATAAGGATTTATTTATAAAAATTATTTATAGCATCTCTTAAAAATTCTGCTGCACCTTCCCCAACATTATCCTCATAATACTTTTTAAATCTATCATCATAGACATACATTTCACCTAGCCCAATATGAGCTTCCTTGGAATAATTTCCATAATGATTAAGCCATGCTTTGTGAAGCTTAACCGCCTCTTTTGCTTCTTCACTATTAGAATCTCCTAATAGCATTGCCTCTTTTATGCTTTCATTAACCTTGTCTTTAAGATTCTCTAAGTCATTCCATTCACTTTCACTTAACTTCGATATTCTTCTATTACTTTCATCTACAGCTTCATTACCATATTTTTCTCTAACTTCTTTACCATATTGTTTTTCATTGTTTTCTATAAGATCTCTTTTAAATCCTTCAAATTTTTCTTTATTAGACATTACTAAATCCCCTTCCATTGACTTTATGGTTTTTTCTACATTTCTTAATAAGGTTTCTATTCTAAGCTGCTCCTCTTTAAGCTTATTTCTATGGGCTATAAGAGCATTCTTTTGATTAAAATCCTTGTTTAAAATGATTTCCTTAATCTTTTCTAGAGGTAACCCCATTTCTTTATAGAACATAATTTGCTGAAGAGTATTTACCTCTACTTCACCATAAATTCTATAACCTGAAGAATTAACCCTGCAGGGTTTTAATAAATTAATTTCATCATAGTACCTTAAAGTTCTGCTACTAATGCCGGCTATCTTCGCTAAACTTTTTACGGTATACTCCATAAAATCACCTCCTAAAAATAGAATAAGCTATGACGTAACGTTAAGGTCAATAGTCAATATATTATTTTTTTAAACCTCTTTAGTAAAGTTAATATATCTATAACCTTCTCCTGTTAGAAATCTAATAATATCTTCTTGAATAAGATTATTGTATTTACCTTTTCTCATATTATCTATAATATCTTGAACTTTTTCTTTATCAGTATTTAACAAAATTTCTTTAACCCCAATAGGAAACTCAATATATTTTCTAACTGTATTACCTTTTTCATTAAGTATTAAAAATGTTGGCACTTTTCTTTCCCCTGAAAGTTCTTCTAATAATTCCTCATTTCCTTCCCTTCTTAAGAACTTAACTTCTATATTTTTGTTTAGTTCACTTAATTTAAGTAAAAAAGGTATTTCTGTTGCAGCATCTTTACAGCGTGGTTCTCCAAAAACTAGTATATTAAGTTTATTTTTAATATTTCTTACCTTATGTAAATCTTTATTAATTAATTGGCTTTGTTCATTAAGTCTATCAATTATTCCTCTTTGCTCCTCATCTGCCAAGCTCAAATATTCATTGTATGTAATTCCTAAATCAAAGTTTTTCATATTCTTATCTCCTGTTCAATAATAAAAATATTTTCTATACTACTTACTCCTAATCTATATGATTATAGTCTTTCCTACACACATAAATTCTATAGCTTATATACTAATGTGTCTACTTTTTATACTCCAAATAAAAATAGAAGGAGTTGATTATCTCCTTCTTTTATCCTAATTTTTATTTTCTTTTATAACATCTTCAAGCCTATCTAATCTCATTTTCATTTCTTTTCTTCTTTTTCAATATACTTAAATTGTACCTCCCCCTTTGAATTTCTATTAACCTAATAGCCACCCTTTACTATGCTGTTATATAATTCCTCCCTACTTTTAGAAAAATCATCTCTTTTAACTAAAATTGAATATTCAACATCATTTATATAGGTACTTATTGATATTTCACTAAGACCTTTATATCCATTGCTCTCTGCATACTTAATAATTTGAGAAGCCAAATCCACAAACCTATCTCTATAATCTCCATCCATTTCATCATGTAAATTTAATTGTATCAAAAACTTATCATCTAGCTCCTTAGAATATTGGATATCTCTATCCTTGTATTTTCCTTGGATTATATTGAAATATGCAAATAAATACTCATTCTTATTTCCATCTTTATTAAAAGAAACTTTATCCTTAAGCCCTTCTTTAAAGTCCTCTTCAACCTTTTTATTAAACCTATTATTAAGTTCAACATCCTCTATAAATCCATTTTCCTTATATAAGTCTATAATATCTCCATTCTTACTTAAGGTTATATTATAATCTAATCCTTCCTCTGCAGATATAACCCTTCCATAATACTCATTAAACTTAAAGTTATATCCTACATCTTTTATTATAAAATCCCTGTCGCTATAATTCTCTTCTATATATTTATTTAGCTTACTTTTAGCAATTCCCTTACTTACAGGATTACTATTAAAAGCATTGTATATAGAAAATAGGAAAGCTAATATTCCAACTAAAATAACAAAATAAATTATCTTTTTAAGATTAAATTTCACTTTCATTTTACCTCCTATTTATCTAAAAAAATTTTTTCTATTAATATTCCTATAACAACACCTATAAAGGTGAATCCCATAAAAAACAGAGCAAATATAGCATTACCATAGGTATAACTTATATAATCCCAAAGAGTAACCCCTATATTTTCACCTTGAATGCTTAAATTAATAAACATCTCTATTGATAGGTTTAGAAATTGAATAATATATATTGAAAGTGGTGCTATAAATTTATTCTTAAACTTTAAATATATAACTGCTCCAAATAGGGGTAATAACAAAAATCCATTAAATATTAAACTTCCAGAGGTTAATAAAGTTGCTAATACTCCTCCAACTATAGAATAAATTAATAGCTTACTAGTATTGCTCCTCTTAATATCCTGTACTATTTTCTGCTCTACCTTATCATCAACCTCATATTTATCATCTATACTTTTCTCTAAAAAACACTCATCTGATAAACTATTTAAATAATCATTACACTCACTGCATTTTTTTATGTGATGTTCTATTATTTCATTGCTCTCTTTAGAAGATAATCCATCTACATATAAAGTCATTAAATCTCGTATAACTTTGCAGTCAATCATACTCATACTACATCTCCCCCTTATTCTCAATTAAATCTTTAAGTTTTACTTTTCCTCTATGAAAAATAACTCTAACCCAAGATTCTTTTCTGTTCATTATCTCACTTATCTCCCTATAAGATAACTTGTTTACTGCCCTCATTAAAATCACTTCTCTATATGGTTCTTCTATCTTATCTATAAGCTTAAATAAATCTCTAAGCTCTTCCTCTTGTATAATTCTTTCATCACTTTTATCCTGTTGTACTAATTTATTATTAAAATCATAATCATGTATATTATTTCTCTTATTTTTATCCCTAAGCCATGAAAGGTAAACATTTTTGCTAATAGAGTATATCCATGTAGATACCCTAGATTCTCCTCTGAACTTTTCTATATTTTTAATAGCAAGATAGAAGGTTTCCTGTAACAACTCTTCTGCTACAAGTGAATCCTTACATAAATAGAGAAGGTAACTATAAATTTTTTTATTGTAAAGTTTATAAAGCTTATCAAAATCCTCCATCTTATCCCCCTCTCATATTATTAGTGTATCTTAATCCCTTTTTGTTTCAAATAAGTAATAGAAATTTTGATTTTTTTTATTTATAATTAGTTTATACATAACAAAAGATAGGAGAAAACTATGGATAGAAAAATAATATTTTTTGATATTGATGGAACAATTTTAGATGAGGAAACAAATAAAATACCAGAGAGTGCACTAGAAGCAATAAGAAAACTTAAGGAGAATGGTCATTTAGCTATTATTAATACTGGGAGAACCAAAGTTATACTACCTGAATTAATTAAGAACTCAGGCTTTAATGGGTATATTTGTGGTTGCGGAACTTATATAGAATGCGATGGACAAGTTTTATTAGACAACGAACTTGGACATGCCCTTTCAAAAGAAATTGCATTAGACTTTAAAGAGTTTAAATTAGATGCAATAGGTGAAGGAAGGGACTTTATATACTTTCCAGAAAAATCTACTATAAAACATAAAGAAGTTTTAAAACTTACTGTTGATTTAGCTGAAGAAGGTTTTTCTTTCAAATCACTTTCTCAATTAGATGAACTTTATTTTGATAAATTTGTGATTTTCTTAAACCAAGACAGTAATTTTGAAGGCTTCTATAATAAATATAAAGATAAGCTTGACTTTATAAAAAGAAGTGATGATTTCTACGAAGTTGTACCTAAAGGTTTTTCTAAAGCAACAGGAATTGAGTTTTTAATTAATCATTTAAATATTCCTCATAAAAACACTTTTGCTATTGGCGATAGTACCAATGATTTATCAATGCTAGAATACGCACATACTAGTATTGCAATGGGGAATAGTAATGAAGCACTACTTCCATTAGTATCTTATGTTACAACTCATATTAATAATGATGGAATCTTTAATGCACTTAAGCATTACAAATTAATTTAAAATAAAAAAGTGACCTTGAACGCTTTAGCCAAGAGGTCACTTTTTTCAGCCATACCACATTTTTGTGTTCTGTGATGACACTATAATTTTTATTTTCTTTGTATTACTTCCTACTTCCATCCCTATTAAATATTTTTCTTAAATACATTTCATCAAATATTAACATTAATATAGATCCTATTAATAATATAATAACTAAAAATTCATCAAATAAATTTTCTAAAAATAATTCCAATACCAAAGTGATAATTAGAAATATAATACCAAAAACTATCATACTAAATCCACCAATTTTCTGTGATACCTTCCATGTATCTTGGTTCTTCATTGATAACCTTGTACGATACCCATATACCCAATTAGAATTTTTTGAAGGAAAAAGATACATGATAACTCCACCTATAATTAATATAGCTGATACAATAAATCCCACCATAATATCATCTCCACTTTATATTATACTAATATTTTATTCAATAAAACATTTGTTAATCCTTATATAATTGAAAGAAGAGAAATATAATTTTTATTTCTCTTCTAAACTGCTAGTTATTTAATTTATATACCTAAAAGTTGATCTACAACTCCTATAAGTTCTTCTATCTCTGGCTTACTTAATTGAGCATCAGCTCCAACAGATTCTCCTTTGTGCCTTAAATCATCAGTAATTAATGATGAGAATATAATTACTGGTAATCTCTTTAACACTTCATCTTCTTTAACCTTTCTAGTTAAAGTTAATCCATCCATTTGTGGCATCTCAATATCTGTAATAAGAAGTTGAACTTCTTTAACAAAGGATTTTCCTAAGTCTTTCTTTAATCCTTCAAGATAGTCTAAAGCTTGTTCTCCATCATCAAATATCTTCATATTTGTAAATCCTGCTTTAGTTAATGTTTCCCTTAACAGCTTTCTAATTAATGGAGAATCGTCAGCTAAAACTAACTTAAGTTCAGATCTATCCTTATATTCTACAGAAACAAGTCTATCTTCACTAATACCGGACTTTGGACTAATATCTGTTACTATCTTTTCAAAATCTAACATAACTATAATTTTTCCATTTAAAACAATATTTCCAACTGCTAATGATTCATCAAACATATTATTGGGCTTTCTAATATCGCTCCACTTAATACGATGAACTCCTATAATATCATCAATATTAAATGCTACCTTAACCTTATTAAATTCACATACTATTAATCTTTGTCCTAATTCGCTAGACTTTTCTCTATTTAAAATATATTTCAAATCAATTACTGGAAGTATTTCATCTCTACATAAAATTAATCCAGCTATTTCTTTTTTGCTTTCAGGCATTTTAGTTACACCACTTGCTGGCATATCAATAATTTCCTTAACCTTTATTACATTTATTGCATAATTAACGTCGTTAGCTCTAAATTCGATTACTTCTACTTCTCCAGTACCTGATTCTAATAAAATATCACTAGTCATATTACCTCTCCTCACTTGTAAGTATAATATATTCTCGTTAAGAAATAACATAAACTTTACAGTAATATTTCTTCATCTTCACAGAAATATGGCTCTCCAGCTCCATCTATTTTCCAAGGAGAAGTACTATTTTCTCTTATTAAAATAAATCCCTTTTCATCAATACCACTATCCATTGGCATAATAGAGTCATCTATATACTCTTTATTATATTTTACCCTAAAAATTATCACATTTTTTATATCAATATTCCTCATTTTTCCCCTACCATAATCTAAATAATTAGAGTAGTTTTTCTTATCTTTTAACAATGCAACCTCTTTAATTTCTACACTATTAATATTGCTTAACATAAAATTTGTATCTTTGTAAACTTCTGTGTAACATTTTTTAAGTTCTTCTTCATTTCTATTATTCTCATATTTAAATGAATTTTTAATAACATTTAACCCTTCATTAATTTCATAATCAGTAAAGCTTATCTCTTCCTTTGTTATGCCACAAGCTATAATTCCAGTACTCATAAATATAATAAATACTATTAATATAATTTTTCTTATATTTCCTCTCATAATAACACCTCCTATGTTTATTATACCCATTTTTTTATATAGTTTTATATTTAAAAAATAAAAAGATTCGCATATAAAATACGAATCTTTCTATACTTATAAATTAATATATCCCATAAGATTAAAATCCACTTCTCTTACATCTTCCCTACCTTCTCTAATCTCCCATACAACTAAAGACTGTCCCCTATGCATATCGCCAATTTTACCTTGGGCATTTTACCAATTTTTAATTTTAAACGTTATTTTTTGCATACTTTATTATGGAACATAATTTAATACTTATTATTCCTAATAAAACACCCATAAATAATCCTACAATTACATCTGATGGATAATGTACATATAGATATAATCTAGAAAATCCAATTATAGTAGCTAAAATTAATGAAATTGCTCCAATTTTTTTATCCATATAAATTAAAACTGTAGCAGCTGCAAATGAAGACATTGTATGTCCTGATGGAAAAGAAAAATCTAAAGGCTTCTTAATTAAAATATCTATAGCTGTATTAATATCAAAAGGCCTTACTCTAGCAACTACTGGTTTCAAAAATAAGTTACCTATTAATAAACATAGAATTAATGCACATCCCATCATAACTCCATATTTTCTAGTTTTCTTATAAATAAGAAGTAATACACAAATAATTATCCAAACTATACCTGCATTCCCTAAAGAAGTTACAATAGGCATAAACCAATCTAAAAAAGCACACTTAAAAACACTTTGAATCCAATCTAAAATAGCAATATCCATATTATATATATAATTCATTTCTAACCTCACATATTTTTTTATAAATTATATCAAAATTTATTGTATATTTAAAGGAGTTCAACATTAAAGTCAAACTCCTTTAAATATTATATTTCTACAATTACAGGCACAACCATAGGTCTTCTTTTTATCTTTTCATAAACATAACTATTTATATCAGTTCTTATATTTTTCTTTATTTCTGCCCATTCTGTAATATCATTATTAAGACATTTCTCTACTGAATCTGTTGCAATATTTCTAAGTTCCTTCATTAGTTCTTCAGAATCTCTTACATAAACAAATCCTCTTGTAATTATATCAGGTCCAGATGTAATACTTTTACTTTCTTTATTTATAGCAACTACTACTGTAATAATTCCATCTTGAGAAAGAGATTTTCTATCTCTTAAAACTATGTTACCTACATCTCCAACACCACTACCATCAATTAATATTCTTCCTGATGGTACTTTTCCTACAACTTTACCCCATCTTCTAGTTAATTCAAACACATCACCATTTTCAAGAATAGCTATGTTGTTTGGTCTAACTCCCATGATTTCTGAAAGTTGAGCATGTTTCTTTAAATGTTTATACTCACCATGAACTGGTAAGAAAAATTTAGGTTTAACTAAAGCATGGATAAGCTTTAATTCATCTTCACAAGCATGCCCTGAAACGTGGATAGCTTCCATAGAACTATAAATTACATCTGCTCCCCTTTTACTTAATTCGTTAATTATATTGGAAACAGATTTTTCATTTCCTGGTATTGGTGTAGCTGATATTATTACCATATCACCTTTTTCAACTTGAATACTTCTATGATTTCCAGCAGCTATTCTTGTTAAGGCAGACATAGGTTCTCCTTGACTACCAGTAGTTACAATAGTAATCCTATCATTTGCATAATTCTTTACTTCATCTAAACCAATTAACATACCTTCTGGTATATTTAAATATCCAAGCTTTATAGCAACTTCAGATATCTTTTCCATACTACGTCCACTAAATGCAATCTTTCTCTTTGTAAGTTCACAAGCATTTATTATTTGTTGTAGTCTATGGATATTTGAGGCAAAGGTAGCAATTATTATCCTTCCTGATGCCTTAGTAAAGTACCTATTTAAAGTTTCACCTAAAGAACTTTCTGACATAGTATGACCTGGATGAGTTACATTTGTACTATCTGCCATTAAAAGTAAAACTCCCTTTTTACCTAATTCAGCAAATCTACCTAAATCAATAACTTTTCCATCTATAGGTGTATAATCAACCTTTATATCACCTGTGTGAATAATTACCCCAATTGGAGTATGTAATGCTAAAGCACAACTATCAGCTATACTATGATTTGTTCTTATAAATTCTATTTTAAAGTTATCTAGTTTTACAGTTTCTCCCTGTTCAACAACATTTAAAGTACAATCATTTAGCATCTTGTGCTCTGTTAATTTAGTTTCAATTAATCCTAAAGTTAATCTAGTTCCGTACACTGGTACATTTAATTCCTTTAGTATATAAGGTAAGGCTCCTATATGGTCTTCATGTCCATGTGTTATAAATATTCCTTTGACCTTGTCCTTATTTCTTTTAAGGAATGTTATATCTGGAATAACTAAATCTATTCCATATAAATCTTCATCTGGGAAAGCTAATCCACAGTCAACAACTATAATCTCATCGTCATATTGAAATGCAGTTATATTCTTTCCTATTTCTCCAAGTCCCCCTAAAGGGATGATTTTTACGCTCTTATACTTTTGCAAATTTATTCTCCTATCCTTTTCTATAATTTATTGCTTTATTTTAATATTATTTAAAATCGTTTATAATCTCTTACTTTATAATATAATTAATCTCATTCCTTTGCAAGATATTAAATTATACTATTCTTTACTTATATTTTGCGTAAAGAATATATTTTTATACAATTAATAAAGAAAGTCATGAAGAATTTTATATCCTTCATGACTTAAATTTAATTATTTATTTTTTCTTATGCATTAACAACATAGCTATTAAGGAAAGTAGTGACATTAAGCCTAAGCCTCCAATATTACCACTTTCGTCACCAGTCTTTACAGGTTCTTTTTCATTATCTTCCTTTGAAGGTACTTCTGGTTCTTTAGGGTCTTCTGGTAATAATTCTTCTTTTATATTTTCTACCTTCAATAATATTTCAAGATTTTCGTTATTTATAGTAACATTTTCAGAAAAATCATTTAGAACATATCCTTCTGGTGCCTTTGTTTCTATAACAATATAGCTGCCATAAGGTAGTTGGATAGAATTAGCTACTCCTTCTTCATTTGTAATAAGAGTATCTAAAATATTACCTTCTAAATCTCTTATTTCAAATTCTGCTCCTAATAGCTTAACATCTTCATCAATGCTATCTACCTTTAGAATACTGATATTTCCTAAGATTTTTGTATTTTCAAATGTTAACCCTATTGTTTGTCCATTTGAATCTATTGTTACATTCTTAGATTCTTCTGATAATTCATATCCTTCAGGAGCACTTACTTCTGCTACTGTGTAGCTTCCATATGGAAGCTCTTTTGATGTTCCTACTCCGTTTTCGCCAGTAGTTATTGTATCTACCACTGTTCCTTGGGAATCCTTAACTTCAAATACTGCTCCTGATAGCTTAACATCTTCATCATCACTATCTACCTTTAGGATATTTATCTTTCCTAAGATCTTTGTATTAGTTATTGTTTTATAAATCTCTGTCTCAGAGTTTACCTCAATCACTATTAAATCTATGGATAATTTATATCCATCCGGAGCTTTGGTTTCAATTAAAGTATATTCCCCATATGGTAAATTTCCTAAACTTCCTTTTCCATCTTCTCCTGTTACTATATTTCCTACTTCTTCTCCATCAGAGTTTATTACTTTAAATTCTGCTCCTTCTAACTTAAGTTCACTATCTTTACTATCTACTTTTTCTATTGATATTGAACCAAGAAGTTTAGTATTTTCAAATGTCAACTCTATTGTTTCTCCATTTGAATCTATTGTTACATTCTTAGATTCCTCTGATAACTCATATCCTGAAGGTGCAGTTACTTCTGTTACTGTGTAGCTTCCGTATGGAAGTTCTTTTGAAGTTCCTACTCCGTTTTCGTCAGTAGTTATTGTATCTACTACAGTTCCTTCAGAATCCTTAATTTCAAATACTGCTCCTATTAGCTTAATATCTTCATCAGCACTATCTACCTTTAAGATATTTATCTTTCCTAAAATCTTTGTATTTTCAAATGTTAACTCTATTGTTTGACCATTTGAATTTATTGTTACATCCTTAGATTCTCCTGATAATTCATATCCATCTGGTGCTTTAGTTTCCATTAGAGTATACTCACCATATGGTAAATTTCCTAAACTTCCTTTTCCATCTTCTCCTGTTACTATATTTCCCACTTCTTCTCCATCAGAGTTTATTACTTTAAATTCTGCTCCTTCTAATTTAAGTTCACTATCTTCACTATCTACTTTTTCTATTGATATTGAACCAAGAAGTTTAGAGTTTTTAAATGTTAACTCTATTGTTTGTCCATTTGAATCTATTGTTACATCCTTAGATTCTCCTGATAATTCATATCCTGGAGGTGCACTTACTTCTGTTACTGTGTAGTTTCCGTAGGGAAGTTCTTTTGAAGTTCCTACTCCGTTTTCACCAGTAGTTATTGTATCCACTACTGTTCCTTCGGAATCCTTAACCTCAAATACTGCTCCTGGTAACTTAATATCTGCATCAGTACTATCTACCTTCAGAATACTTATCTTACCTAGAATCTTTGTATTAGTTATTGTTTTATAAGTTATTCCTTGAGAATTTACATTAACAGTAACTCTATCAGAAAATAGCACATATCCTACTGGTGCTGTTTTCTCTACTAATGTATATTCTCCATATTCTAGATTTCCAAGGCTACCTTTTCCTTGAGAATCAGTTGTTATGGTTCCCTTTAGTTTTTCTTCTGAATCATATACTTCAAATACCGCTCCAGATAGCTTAATGCTACTATTTTTACTATCTACTTTTTCTATTTCTATTGACCCTTTTGAATCCAAGTCCCAATTCCACCTACTAGTGAAATTATGAAGTTCAAATCCGCCTTCTTGATGTAATGAAGATGCGAATAATTGGCCATTTACTGATGAACCATTACCATGAACTTTAGCCTTTGGTGCAACAACGCTACCTATAACTGCATAATTATTTATCTCTACTGTTTCAGCATTAGGGAATACCCAAATAAAATTCGATGCAATTTTAAATAATGGAGAATCCTTTGGTAAACTGCTTCCCCATACATCTGCACCATCATATCTAACACTACCACCACTAAACTTAATATCTTTAGCATTGCTATAAATAACATATTGTTTGTCTAAATCCACACTTCCTTTTAAATCTAAGGACGGAATTATGCCTGAATCTAGCTTAACTTTTACGATATTTTTTTCATTATTGGTAATAATATTTTTACCATATAAATTATCTTCAAAGATTCCGTTAGTTTCTATACCTTCTATATATCCAATAGTATTTGAAACCTTGCTCTTAAATTTAGAAATAGCATTTTTTATATTCTGTCTAGTTGAATACTCCACATCTGATCCTGTTACTGTAAACCCTTGATTATCTTCTTGTGCAAGCAAGACTCTGCTTCCATATACAGTTATATTACTACCATTGATCTTATCCCATTTGCCACTTGTCATTACAGTTGGCATTCCGTTATCTTCGTACTTGCTACCTATTCCTGTGTAACCTGATGCAGCACTTGCTCCAAAATCCATACTATTATCTAAATATGGAACATGCATATCTCCTCCTACAGCAACTGCACCTTCATTATCACCACCTTTAGAAATATACGCATAATTTTTATTATCATATGAAACTAAATTATCATCCCCAAATAAAATACCATTATAGTGTTCTATAGTACCGTACTTCTTATTTTCTTCTTCTTCTGTTGTTGCATTAATAGTTCTAGCCGGAATTATTTGTGTAATAACAAATAATATCCCCACCCACGCTGCTAGTTTCCTTTTAAAACTCTTTTTCATCCTTTCTTTACCCTCACCTGCTCTCACAAAAATTTATTTTACATTATATAGGTATTATTCTTTATTTACTTATATTTCTAAATTGACATATAAATTTAATAAAAAATTCACCCAAAGTTATTATTTACCATTTTATTACAGTTGTTAATACAGAAAATTAATTATTATATAATTAAAATAGTAATTTAAAAACGTAACAATTCCAAAATGTGGTAATATAAGGTATAATGTTATATATAGAAGAATTAAGGAGGTATTTATGATATGAATAATTTAAACGATACTTATACTCTTAGTAATGGTGTGAATATTCCTTGTGTAGGTTTTGGTACATGGCAAACTCCAAATGGAGAAACTGCTACAAATTCAGTTTTGGAAGCTATAAAATGTGGATATCGTCACATTGATACTGCAGCTTGTTATGGCAACGAAGAAAGTGTTGGCAAAGCTATTAAGCTTTCTGGAATCAATAGAGAAGATTTATTTGTAACAAGTAAACTTTGGAATACTGATCAAGGATATGAAAGTACTTTAAAAGCTTTTAATAAAACCATAAAAGACTTAGACTTAGACTACTTAGATTTATATCTAATTCATTGGCCTGTAGTGAAAGGGCATAAAGAAGATTGGGAAAAATCAATTTGTGAAACTTGGAAAGCTTTTGAAAAGCTTTATAGCGAAGGTAAAATTAGGGCCATTGGAGTAAGTAATTTTAAACCACATCATTTAAAAGTTATCTTTGAAAATTGTAATATTAAACCAATGGTTAATCAGATTGAACTACATCCAAGCCATAATCAAGATGAAACAGTTAAATTCTGTAGGAATAATAATATATTAGTTGAAGCTTGGGGACCTCTTTCCACTGGTAGAATATTTAAAGTTAAAGAAATGCAGGATATAGCTGATAAATATAGTAAATCAATTGCTCAAATAACTTTACGTTGGCATATTCAAAATGAAATTCTGCCACTTCCTAAGTCAGTTACTCCAAGTAGAATAAAAGAAAATTCTATGATATTTGACTTTGAATTATTAAAAGAAGATATGGAATTAATACAAAACTTAAAAGGTTGCGAAGGCTCTGGAATAGATCCTGATAATATTAATTTTTAAATATAAAAGAAGCTTAATGGTTTTAAGCTTCTTTTATATTTGTCGAACACTTTTATTTGATATTCATAAAATATAGTATTACACTATAATCAAACATTGAGTTTCATGCTTATCTAACCATTATAAAAGGGGGCTATATTTTATGAATGATTCTATAACCTATAAAGATATTTTTAAACAGAAAGAAGTATTTAAGCTTTTTATTGCCAATATTGTTAGTAGATTTGGGGATTCTATAGATTCAATTGCTTTCACATGGCTAGTTTACGAAATTACAAATAATCCATCTTGGTCTGCAATTATATTTGGAGTAAATATGCTTCCATCTATTATCTTTCAACCATTTGCTGGGGTATGGGTAGAAAAAATGGATAAGAAAAGAATTATGATTATAACAGATGTTATAAGAGGGGGATGCGTTTCTCTAATAGCACTACTCTTTATTTTAGGCCTATTAAATCCATTTATATTGCTGTTTATAACTTTTATTAACTCCACTGTAGAAGCATTTAGACTTCCTGCAAGTTCTTCTATTCTTCCTAAACTATTGCCTACAGATTATTACGAATATGCTATATCTTTTAGTAATACAGCATGTAAAATTTCAGAATTAGTAGGGCTTGCAGTCGCTGGTGGTATTATTGCAACATTTGGTATGCAAACAGCTATTTTATTAGATGCAATTACATTTATTATGTCAGCTATTATAATAAGCTTCATAAAGTTAAATACTCATGTTAGTAAATCTTTTTCTTCTTTTAGTGAGAAAAGCACTTACTTCACTGACTTAAAAGACGGATTTAAGTATATAAAAACAAAAAAAATTATATTAACCTTATGTATTATATGTGCACTTTTAAATACAGGACTTGTACCACTAAATTCGCTTCAAGCTCCACTTGTAAAGACTGTTTTTAATGGTAATGTAGGACTTCTTACTATTTTAAGTGTTACTCTTAGCTTAGGTATGATTATTGGTTCTCTTATTTATCCTACAATAAATAAGCGTATTAAAAATACACTCCTTATGTCTATATCTGGCTTATTTTTAGGGATTTATTATATATTAATAATCTTTATATCCACTTTAAATTTATCTTATTTTATGGCAAATATTCTATTGGGAATAATCTCTGCTATACTTGGACTATTTGTATCATTGCTCTCTGCTTCGTTACAAGTTTTATTTATTAAATCTGTAGAAGAAAACTATTTATCAAGGTGTAGTGCAATTTTTAATGCTTCTTCATGCTCTACAGTACCAGCTATGTCTTTCATTATTTCTATTGCATCATCTTCTATGTCCGTTAATAGTATATTCTTAATCAATGGTTTTTTACTCAGCTTTATATTTTCCCTATATTTATTTAAATTTATAAATAAAGGAGAGTTATAACTGCTGATTAAGTTCTTTTAAAAGTTAACAATAATTGCTATTATATACTTGAGGTGTTTATTTTGAAAACAATTTTAAAAAAAGATATAAATTATTATTCTGAATCACTAGATCTTCTAAAATTAATGACTAATGACTTTAGCTTTGAAGATTTAAAAAATAGATTAAAAAGAAATTATCCCTTATGTAATGACTATACAAGCACCGTAATAGATATAATATCAAGGGTTGCTACCAAAGTATTTTCAAATTTGGATTTTTCAAAAGAAAGATTAGACTTCTTTTTTAAAGATTTAAACTTAAATGATTTGAGCATTGCAGATATATTACTCTTAAATCAAAACAGATTTTTAGATATTTCATTAGAAGAACAAATCACTTTAATTAAAAATCTAAGTTATAAAGAAAAGATTTATAACTTTGCCCAACTTCTTTCTTCCAATGATATTGCAGGTACAGAGCTTAAAAATACTGAAATTGCTTCTTTTAAGGAACTTGTATCTCTTATATCATCATTAGATACAAGTATAGAAAACAAGTGGAATATTCAACTGGCTTTTTTAAATATAGACTCATTAATAGAAGAACTTTCATCAATACTAAATACTTGCGTACTTCAACTAAAAAAATATGATAAAGAATTCTCTAAGTTGACTAAAGATTTTATAGATTATTGGGAACCATTTATTGAGCAAAATGATATATTGCATTTTCTTACCTCTTCTCTAAACTATGATTTAGGTTCTGGATATGAAGAAATAATTGTATCTCACTCAATATTAAACCCTTCAAATATTTCATTTTCTTTAGATAATGATAATAAAAATAAAAATGTTATAAAAATTGGTGTTTTATTTAATGATAAATTTACTATTGAAACTAGAGTTAATTCAAATCATTTGGAAGTATATCAAAATCTAAAGCTTCTAGGTGATAAAAGTAAATTTGATATATTAGTATCTATTAAAGATACTTCTGCATATGGCCAAGAACTATCTGAAAAATTCAACCTTTCTACTTCAACAATATCACACCATATGACTGCACTAATAAACGCTAGATTTGTTAAAGTTGAAAAGAAAAATAATAGAATTTACTACAGTATGAATAAAGATATTCTTGAAAATTTTCTAAATGAAGTTAATAATCTACTACTAAAATAAGAAGAGCCATAAACTCTTCTTTTATTTTTCAAAAAAATTATTTTTTTTGTATATTTATTTTTTTATTTGTCCATAATACTAATGTAATCATAATAACCTACTATATATGGTAGCAATACCATATATAATCCCCCTATGTCAAAGGACAGTCCCTAACCAAGACTGTCCTATTTTTATGCATAGATTTTTATTTCATCAAATAATTCTAAGAATTCCCTTTCAACTTCATTCATAAGAACAAAATCTAATGAATAGTTACCCACTAAATCCTCTCCTACAATTTCATGAAAATTCATAAGGTACTTCATCTCATATTTTAGCATTGAGTCATCAACATTTTTAATTAGATTAAGCTCCTCTTCTGTTAAGTCTCCAATACCATACTTCTTATAAATTGCATTTTGTAATTTATCTTCTATAATAAGATATTCTTTAAGTTCCTTTTTAACAGGTCTTGTAATATCTGAAAGATACGCTTCCGACCCATCATGTAACAAACAAGCAAGCTGAACCCTATTTGAATATCCTCTTGCCTTTGCTTCTTTAGCACAATTTATTGAATGTTGTGCTACACTATAGAAATTATTAGTATGTCCATTCCCCCTACATGTTAAAGACAATGCATGTCCAATATCTTCTATTAGAATTTCCTCTTCTCTTGGATCTAAAGGATAAAACTTAACCTCTTTTCCTGTATATATAAAATCACCTTTTCTCATGTTATCTCCTTTCAAAATAGAAACCACACTATAAGTGTGAAACTATCTATAAAATAAAAATTACTTATGGAACTTCCATGTATTATCCTCTCACCTATACATCGATAATCACTATGGACCACTCAAATATTAACACAGAATCATGTGAAAAAAAATCCTTGAAGAGCGTATTACTATTCAGCCTCCCCTTAAAGATAAATTAACGTCGTATAAAATAGTTGAGGGAATAAATGAACCAATTAAAAAGATTTGTACAAATTCCTTCGGTCACTTTAATACTAACACCAAGAAATATTTATATATTATTTTAA
>OBZL01000110.1_pt1 | contig 27855 bp, 25 predicted proteins | sample 1476921 | NCBI WGS metagenome assembly OBZL01 (sample SAMEA2580239, study PRJEB22360) | human gut metagenome | biome: human gut; feature: human-associated habitat; material: faeces | place: Denmark | collected 2008/2010
GAATTCTCTTCTTTCTTTTTATCGGATTGTATCAAATTTATTTTGATACAGCCCCTTAAACATTCTATTTATACCTTAACTATGTTCGAACATATGCTTTTATTGTACAAATCTTTTTATTTTTAGAACTTCCAAAAGGTCTTATAGTGTATTCTCCTACTGACGCTGGTACTATAAAGGTTTCTGCATAATTTACTATGAATGGATCAAATTTATTGTTTGGAGATTCAACAATAGCCTGATCCCCTTCTACTAAATTAAGTACATTAACTCCACCATTAGTATTATGATATACTTTTTTTGTAAACCAATATCTTCTAGTCTCTATAAACTCTTTTTCATGAAGACCAGTCCTCTCTTCAATCCAACCATCACCCTCTGCTACTACTTCTATTCTATTAACTAGATTCTCCATAGTCCATTTAGTATCTCTATCAAATTGAACTACCTCTTCACCATGTGCAATATTAATAGGTCTTGGCTTACCATCCATACCAAGTCTTCCCCAGTCCCACAACTTGAATGTAAATAAGTTAGGCGTTGATGATATTTCTAGCACCATAGTATCTGCACCTGAACAATGGACTGTTCCAGGAGGAATTAAAAAATGATTATGCTTTTTAGCTTTTATTTTATTAGAGTACTCCTCTGCATTAAATTTCCCATCCCCATTTTGAGCTCTTCTTAAATCACCAAAAAACTTTTCTTTAGTTACTCCATCCTTTATTCCAAGATATACATAAGTATCCTTATCTTCCTTTGTATCTAAAATATAATAAGATTCTTCTTGAGTATAGTGAAGTCCAAACTTCTCTTGAGCATAATCTACTACTGGGTGCACTTGAAGAGACAGGTTTTCTCCTCCAATAGTATCTAAGAAATCAAATCTTATTGGAAAGTCTACACCAAATCTACCATGCACCTTTTCACCTAATAACTCTCTAGGATGAGTTAATACTACATCAATGGATGGAATTTCAACAATAGTATCTCCAACCTTTAATAATAATGAGTTCTCTTCTGGTACACAGTCAAAGCACCAAGCATAGTTTTCCATATTTCTGTCTAAATCACAAATTTCCTTCATCCATTGTCCCCCCCAAACCCCTGGATCAAAGAAAGGAACAACTCTAAATGGTCTATTAACAGTTTCTTTTAATCCTGCTCTGAATGCATCTCCTGTTATCATTTTTGGAGTGTTCTTTAAATTTGTATCTAAAATATAATCAAATTTATTAAATCTACGTTTTTTATACCTATCAGCTACTCTCCATTCAAAGAAATATCCTCTTTTTAACTTTCTTAAAGGGTCTTCATTAAAATTTCTCCCCTTCCAGTTAGGAATATCTCCTGATCTATATCTTTGTTGTATTTCCCATCTAGCCAAATCTGCAAATATATAAATATCAGGATCTACTAATAAATTAACTCCTACTCCATAAACTACAACTATTCCTATTGCATTATCTATTTTCGTCTTAACTTCATTTAACTTTTTATCATCTATAAAATTATCAATAGTATGTAAAGAAATTTTACCAAAAACTCTATCATCAGTAACTACTTCCTTGATCTTCTCCTCAATAGTATCTATATCCTCAAATATATCTTCATCTGTAAATACAGTTAAATCTGCTGATAACCTATTTACTATTCCAGCTTCAACTTCTTCTGTTCTAACTCCTGGATAAAAATCAATTGCTACTACTTTTCTTTCTGCCGTTAATTCTTTCAACTTTAGTTTTATTTCAGATACAATATTTTCATACCCATTCCAAACATCTTCATTTCCATATTGCTTTATATCAACATAAGGTTGTTTATCATATTTAGCCATTTTATCCCTCCACCATTTGGATTAAACAATAGAGTGCCGCATTAACAGCACTCTATCTATTCATTACTCTTCTTTTTTTGACTTCTTTGTCCTAACCATAACAGCACCTGAAGCAAACATTGCTAATGCTCCAAAAGTTGCAGCTACAGCTGCCATATCTCCTGTTTGCGGTACATTATCAGTGTTTGGCAAATCATTTTTATTAGAATCATTTATATCTGGCTTCTCTTCATCCCCTGGATTTGGAGCTGGTTCTACTTCCTCTTTAGCTTTAGATATTATTACTTTAACATCTAACTCTAATCCATCTCCTACTTTACCAAATATTGTATATTTACCTTTCTTTCCAATACTAACATTTGAATAATCCCACTTAACACCACTATAAACTAAATTACCATTAACATCTGATAATTGAATATTATCAGGTAACTTAGAAGCAATTTCTTCTAAAGTTGTGTCAGTTGTAACCCTTAATTCATCTATATTAGTAACAATTTTATTAAAGTTATAAGCACCAGTTACCTTTACATTAGAGAATTGACCGAATGAATTATAAAGTCCTAATCCAAAATATCCTTTAGTATATACCCTATCTACGGTCACATCTATATACTCAACACCATCTACACTTACTTTTATATTGCTACCATCAACATCAATTTTTACCTTATTAACAGAATTATTGGATTCTTTTAGGTCAGATATTGCAAAAGTATAATCTTCTTTAAAATCAAATAATCTAACCTTATTATCTACTAACTGAACAGAATAACATCCATCCCATACATTAGTAGATTGTGCTCCAAAAATAATATTTACTAACCCATTATTTTTATTAACATCTACCTCATAAGTGTATTTATCGTTCTCAGCTTTATTTTCTGCAAATGTAAATGCATTGCCACTATCCTTACACTCATAATTTATATCATTTATAACCCATTTTCCTGCAGTAGACTTCCATCCACTTAAATTAGTAACAAAATTATTTTCTACTACTTTAATTTTACATTCTCTTTCAATACTTTCTTCATCCTTTGCTCTTATCTTAAGAACTGTTTCCCCTTTATTTAATCCTTCTATTACTATTTTATTATTATTTACTTTAACTTTAGCAACATTAGGATTTTCAACATCTACAATAACCTTATTATTATCTAGCCCTTCTACTTTATAAATTAATTCATATTTTTCTTTTTTATACATCTCAACATTTGTAGTTGAAAGTTTTATGGCTTTATCCTCTTGTGGTCTATCTTTCCATATGCTATTCATTTCATATACATCTATATCAGCGATTGCATTTCCACCTACACTAAATACCTCTAAACCATCACTAATTTCGCTTGAGAAAATTTGTGCTGCTCCTGTAACAGTATAATCTTTAGTAAATACTTCAACAGATGATCTATCAACATATAAATTTAAATCAATTGACCCATCAGGATTTTCTTTTACTGATTGCTTCATAACTTCAAGGAATTTATTTGATGGAGATGCTCCTGACTTAGAACGATCTATAGAAATTTCTTTAGTTTCAAAATTATATTTTACAACTGTCTTCTCTCCATTTTCTCCTGTATGAACATTAAAACCAACCTCTGTAGTTCCTTTCTCTGGTCTGATGTTAGCTACTATATTGTAACTTTTCCCACTAAAATCTTTTAATAAATTTTTCCCAGGTTTTATTGTTGCATTTTTTAAAGAGATTTTATTATTATGATTTCTCAAAGTTTCGTATTCTGAAATTGGAGTTTGTGTAAGTACTATCTTACCATTTTCATCTCTTGTTAACCCTAATTTAAGCTGTAAATTGTAAGTACCATTAAACACATTATTTCCACTTGCATCATCTACTGAATTACAATAGTCATCCCAAGTATTCATCCAATTAATTTCTATTACGTCATCAACTTTTCCGTTTCTATCTTCATAATCAAAATCATTTTTATAGTATGTCATAGCTGCATATGAATCTTTACCAAAATTCATTATTCCATCATTTTCAGTCCCACTACCTGAGTACTCTTTATCAGGTATAAATCTCCAATTTCCATCTACTTCTTTAAAATCACCTATCTTATAGTATCTTCCTCCTCTACTTAGAACCCATTTATATTCAACTGTTCCATCCGAATTATTTAAAGGAAGCCTATATAAGTCTGGACATTCGGTATGAAGGTCTCCATAAGTTGATTCTACCTTCCAATCTAAAAGATTATCGGATGAATAAATTCTTAACGGACCTCCAGCTATTACCATAAACCATTTATCCTGATATCTAAATACCTTAGGATCCCTAAAATCTTTACTATTAAGAGGATCCTCACTCCAGTCAACTAAAACCTCATCATGTTTCTCCCAATTTGAACCATCCTTACTATATGCAGCAGTTATTCTTTGACCATTACCATTGCTAGTAATAAGAGCAACTAAACCACCTTCTTTGGATTTTTCACCATTTTCATCTTTAAATAGTCCTGATTGATTATCCTTATCTATAACTGCACATCCTGAAAACATTGTTCCATACTCATCAGGATAGAATGCTATTGGTTGATCCTCCCAATGTATCAAATCTTCACTGGTAGCATGTCCCCAGTGCATAGGTCCCCAATTGGTACCGTTATCATAGAATTGATAAAATAAATGGTATTTATTGTTAAAATACACCATTCCATTTGGATCATTTCCCCAGCCTTCTTTTACTGAATAATGATATTGACCTCTATATTGCTCATTATAATATTCACTTTTTCTACGATGTATAACCAAATTATAAATTACAGATGCTCCATCCTTATTTTTACTCACTATAGAATATATATTTCTACCAACATTTAATGGCAAGTTTCCTTCTACAACCTTTCCACTACTATCTAATATTTCAGTCATTACATTTTGGTTTTTAGCTACAGGATCTAAAACTATACTTTCACAATCATTGCTTACATAATTTACATAAACATATTGATTTTTCTTCACATCAATTTTAGATTCAATTTTTCCACTCACAGGATTAGCCTCTACCCCCTGCAGTTCTGGAGTATTACTTTCATTTATCTCTGTATAGTAAACATCTTGATATGTTACATCTGAATTCCATGTTAATAACCCTAAAAAACCTTCTAATATAGCATCATTTTGTCCTAAATCTGTACTTTGCATAGTATAGTCTCCTGTACTTGCAATCAATTTATCATCAATATAAAATACAAGATGCTTGTCTATAGCTACAACTTTCAAATTATATTCAGACTTTACTTCTAGCTTCTTTGAAGCAGCTACATCAATTCCATTGTTATTTTCAAATTTAAAAATACGAGCTTCTCCGTTTTCACCATTTATATTTACAACATATGAATTTTTATTATCACTACTTTTATTTGACCTTATCACTAATGATGCTGCTCCCTTAGCCTCATTAAACTTGACATTAGCAGTGTAAACAAAATCCTTAGCATTAATATTAGAGAACATAAATGAATCCCCACTACTCTTGCTTCGTAAACCTTCTGGAGTTAGCTTCCACTCCCCCTCCCCTGATGGCTTAAAGCTTGAATCCCATTCTAAATTTGTATCAAATGATTCATAATTTAAGGATACTTCAGACTCGCCTCCTTCCAACATATTGTTAATTGAAGCAGAAACAGGTAATACAGATAAATTAGTAAATAAAATTGTAGTGCTTACAGAAGCTCCTATTAATCTTTTAATCCCTTTTTTACTATAGATATCTTTTTTCATTAATTAAAACTCCTCCCAATCATTCTATTGATTGTAATATCTTTTCTACATTTTTTCTTCCATTCTTTAACCCCACATTAATTATAATGCAAACTATCACAGAAATAATAAGAAGTATAATACCAATAATTCCAGAGAAAAATCTTATCCCTGAACCAGTAATTCCCCAATAAGCTATTCCAAAAAATAGTGTTGAAGATGTCATTGCTAATCTTAACCACTTCTTTATTTGGTTCAAAGCTTTTGTTTGCATTTCTGCCTCTTTTAATAATTTTCTCTTATTAATGTTATTCATAGTATTATACCTCCATATTTCTTTTAAATTAGTATGCTAAACCTGGATTGAAGAATCCTATTAATACACCTATAAATGCAATTACAACAAGTATAAGCATTACAACCGTTGGAGAAATCTTCTTCTTACTCATTAACCACCAGCAGAATATTACTGTTATAAGTGGTAATAACTTTGGAAATACGCTATCAAGAGTTTTTTGAAGATCTATAATAACTCCACCTTCAGAATTCAACATACTAAATGATGTTGTTATATTGATCCAAGATGCTGCAACTGCACCTATAACTATAGTTCCAAGCATTATAACTGATTCCCTTATTGCATTGGCTTTTTCACCAACAATCATTTCAACTGCTTTACCACCAAGTTCATACCCCTTAAAGTAAAGGAATTTCATTCCTAATGTCATTATGATATTCCATGTCACTATATAAAATATTGCACCTATTGGAGAACCATTATTAGATAATCCTAATGCAATACCTAATAAAATAGGAATTAGTGTACCAACTATTAAAGAATCACCAATACCAGCTATTGGTCCCATTAAACCAGCTCTAATACCATTAATCATTTCTCCATCAATGTTTTCACCATTTGCCTTAGCTTCTTCAAGACCTGCAGTTACACCAACAACTACTGTTCCTAATTGAGGCTCTGTATTAAAGAAAGCTGTATATGTTTGTAATGCTTCCTTCTTCTCTTCCTCTGTATCATATAGTTCATCAACTATTGGTAGCATAGAACATAAGTATCCAAATGTTTGCATATGCTCTTGTGAGAAACATGTTAAATGTCCATAATACCAGTTCTTGAAAGATTTATTTAATGTCTTTTTAGAAAGTTTCTTTTCAGCCATTTTATATCTCCTCCTCATCGTCATCATCTATACTCCCAGAAGCTACACTTACTCTTGCTGTTTGTAACATCTTTATCTTGAAATTAATAACTGCAAAGAATCCACCAACTAATGCAGCTCCAATTAAGTTAATACCCATAAATGCTGCTAAAATAAATCCAAATAAGAATGTAAGCATATCTGTTGACTTATCAATAACTTGCTTTAATAATATAGCTATACCAACTGCTGGAAGTAAGCTTCCTACTGTAAATAAAGTCATCATTGCAATACCATCCATTGGTAAAGCTGTCTTTATTACATCAACCATGCTTGACCCCATTTTAGTAATTATAAGAGTTGGAATAAAACTACAAATTAAATGTGATATCCATGGTAATCCCATATCTACTATATATAACTTTTTAAGCTTACCTTCTTCAACAGCTTTCCAACCAATATGTTGCCATAAAAGATTTATAGTAGCAGTTCCATAAAATAAAACTGTACCAAGTGTTCCAACTGCAGCTCCTAAAGCTGATGCCATTTGAGTTGCTTGTGCTGATGAAGGATCAATTCCTAATCCTTTTATGGCTACTATTGCTAAAGGTATGCCTATATAACTTATAGCACGTACATCTGCTGAAACTGTTCCACCTGGAGTAACTAATGCTATATATATTACCTGTATAGCTGCACCAACAATAATACCTGTTTTTACATCACCTAAAATAATACCGACAACTAAACCTGCAACTAAAGGTCTTCCTAGCGTATAATTACCTAAAACCGTACCTCCCATACCCGGCATACTTGCTAAGCAGGCAAATACACCAAACAATATTGCTTGAAACCAACTAATTTCCATATTACTCTACCCTCTTTCTTTTAATAATTTAATTTATTAAAAGCCAAATTGGCCTCTAAACTTTTTCCAATTTCCTATTGCCTCATCTTTTAAAAGTGCAAACTCCACGTTATATCCAGCTTGCATAATTCTTTCTATCGCTTCTGCTTCATTTTGAGTAATAGATTGATTATTTCCTAGCTTAACTGCCCCTGGTCTGTCATTACAAGGTCCTATTACTACCTCATTTAACCCCGGCTTAAATCCATCCTTCACTAATATTTCTTCCATTGTTATAGGATCCTTTGTAATTAAGAAGTAACGATCCTTACTTTCTATTACCTTTTGACACTTTTCCCTCCATTGCTCTAAAGTCCAAACAAAAGTTTTTTTTCCACTTGCATTCTTATATGCAGCCTTTAAAACTGGTGTATTAGCTGCCTGATCGTTTACAGCTATAATTCCATCACATGGGTACTCTAAAGCCCAGCGTGTACATGTTTGACCGTGAATCATTCTATCGTCTATTCTTATAAATGAAATTGACATAATCTTTTCCTCCTATTTTTTAAAACAATTTTTATTAAATATCTTCTTCTTCTTCTTCAGAAAATAAAACCAACTCATCTATTGCCATTCTAGATTCATTAATGACATACTTTTTTAACTCTTTAATTTCCATAGAATCTTTCATTAAAACAGTGTTAAGTGCTAATGGAAAATTTACTCCACCAAATGCTACAACACGATCTAATAATCCCCTATCACTTAAAGTCTTAATTGCAATAGTTAACGGAGACCCACCGATTATATCTGCTAAAACAATTATTTCATCCTCATTAGTAATGGGCTCTATTAACTCTTTAACATTTGACTCGTATGTATCTGTACTCATTCCATTCTCTAGACTAGTACTTAGAATATCTTTTCTTCCCTCACCAGCCATCATATCCAAAGCTCTGTGTAGCCCGGTAGCTAAGGTTCCATGGCTTACTAACAATACATATTTCATTTAAACCCTCCTTACAAGTTTTTCAACTCTTTCTTGTAGCTTTAGTTTACTATTTTTAAATAGCTTGTACATCTGAATTATGTCATCGTTTTCATATTACATTTGTCACTATCTCTAATTACATCAATAATAAAAAGTCAGTAAATAAACCTTAAACCGGCTTATTTACTGACTTTCTAATTGTTCAACATATTATTAACCTCTCTTTGGAGTTTTAATAACAAATAACTAATATCTTCGTTTTCATTTTCTATAGCTTGCCTAATCACATTATCCGCCATAGCCATAACAGATTCATACTTTTTAAATCTAGGAGAAATAACTGCATCCTCCATTACTTCATTTAATAAATTCATATCAATGTAACTTCCATTTGGAGTACTTCTATTAAGGTAATCTATCACATCTTTAGAGTTAGTAACCTCTTTGATTACTGATACCCCCTGAGAATGCTCAAATATCCCCTTTTGAGTTTCTAAATCATAGGTAAGCATTTTTAAAAATTCCCATGCTAAATCTTCATTATTGGTATTATTACTCATTCCCATAAGAAGTGTACTAACTTGAGATATATTCTCTCCTCTTTTACCAGCAGGCAACTTTATACAATCCCACTCAAAGTTAGAGTACTTCTTTATTTTCCACGGATATGTTTTATATGTACTATAATCAGAAAAAAGTAATGGTCTAAATGCTACCTTACCATCATCAAAATCCTTTGCTGTGGTTTTATATCCTTTATTTATACTATCTAAATCCTTAACGAACTTTATTGCTTCTACTACACTTTTTTCTGCAAAATATGCATTTGAACCATCTTTATCAAACAAAATGGCTTTATTGGAATAAACAGCATCTGTCCACTTATAATCGTAATATCCAAATTGATCTATTTTCCCATCTCCGTCAGTATCCTTAGTAACCTGTTTACATATATTGTAAAAGTCATCCCACGTCCAATCATTACTTGGAATTTCTATACCCTCTTTATTTAATAAGGTTTTGTTTACAAACATCATAGTAGGTACACTCTCATAAGGTAATGCATATTGATTATCTTCATACTGACCACACTGATATGATACCTCATAATATTTATCTGCATAAAACTCTTCATCACTACTAATTAAATTATCAAGATTCTTCATAGCTCCAATAGATGCCAATGTATTAAAATCCTCTGGTAATATCATAAATACATCTGGTGCTTTCCCCTTTAACATTTCCCCAGAAAGCCACTCAGAGTAATCATCTTTTAATATTCCACTAACATATTTAATCTTAACATTAGGATTCTCTTCTTCAAAGCGTTCAATAGCCTTATCTATAATGCTGTAGCAATTTCCATAAGGGACATCCCAATAACTACCTGCAAACATTCCAAAGGTTATTACCTTCTCTCTTTTAGAGAATACTTTAAAAACACAAAAAGAAATAATTAAAATAAGTACACTTCCTAATAATACTACTCTAAAGTATTTATTTAACTTCATGTGAACCTCCCACAGAATTATATACAACTCCTGTCTCTATAGCCCAAATTGCTAGTTGTGTTCTATCTCGAAGTTCAAGCTTACTCAATATTTGACTTAAATAATTTCTTATTGTTCCTTCTGAAAGGAATAAATCGTGTGCAATCTCTTTATTTGAAAGCCCCCTTCCAACAAGTTTAATAATTCTCAATTCTGCATCACCAATATTATCTAACTTTTCACCTTCAAAGGCTTTTATTCTATTTCCATATGTAATCTCTGAAACCAACCTTACAAATTTAGTCGCCACCTCTGGATTTATTAAAGTTCCTCCATTTAAAACAGTGTTTATTCCACTTATTAAGCCTTGCATTGATACCCCTTTTAATAAGTATCCACTTGCACCATATCTTAAAGCATCATATATGTACTCATCATCATCAAAAGTGGTTAATACAATAACCTTTACTTGTGGATATCTCTCTTTTACAATCTTTGTACAAGTTACACCATCCATTTCTGGCATTCTTACATCCATTAAAATAACATCTGGTATATTTTTATTAATAGATTCTAAAACTTCTGTCCCATTGCAAACAGTATCTACTACCTCAATATTGTTATTTGAAGAAAGTATGATCTTTAAGCTTTCTCTTAATAATTCTTGGTCATCTGCCACTAAAACCTTAATCATAACTCATCACCCCATCTTATTGGTATAACTGCAATAATTTCGAATCCATCCTCTCCATTGTAGGATATATCTCCATTCAATAGTTCTACTCTCTCTCTCATATGTCTTAGTCCAAATCCATTTTTAATTTCCTTACATCCAACTCCATTATCACTTAAAACTAATTTTAAATTGTTTTCTTCTCTTAATATTGTAATACTTATTTTAGTTGCTGCTCCATGCCTTATTGAATTAGTTATTCCCTCTTGAATAACTCTGTATATAACCTCCTCCTCATCTGCTTGGAACTTTAAGACCCCAATAAAATTTTTAAGCATAATATTAACATTAGATGCCACGCTAATTTCATCAATCATCTTTAATATGGCATCCTCAAACTTTAAATTTTCCAAAACATCAGGTCTTAAAGCTCTAACAGATCTTCTTACATCTTTAATTCCTTCACGTGCCACTTCACTAACAGCTGCAAGTTGCTTTTTTGCAGCCTCAGTAGAAAAGTCTATAATTGTATAACATGCATCGATCCCAGCTATTATTCCTGTAAGCGAATGTCCAATCGTATCATGGATTTCTCTTGCTAACCTATTTCTCTCTTTTGTCTCTGCCATCTTCTCAACAGTTTTTGCATAGTTTCTAAGCTGATAATTGGCATCTATTAATTCCTCATTTGTATGGTTTAGTTTTTCATTCAAAATCTTTATCTTTTTATTTTCACTAGTTTGCTTGTTCATCAATATAACCATATATACTATAAAAATAATTATATTAATTGATGTAAGCATACTCTTTACTCCCATAATATAGTTCTGTAAATTAGTATTAAAATAACTTAAGTATTTATCAAAAGGAATCATATTATATTTAAGAGATACAATATCATAATCTGCTACTATATACATAAAAAACATAATGCTTAAAAATATCAACTTATTTTCATTGGATTTAATTCTCCTTAAAGAATCCACAATCACAACTAAAATCACACCGCTATAGCTCATATTTATATTTATTATTAATACAAAGCATATAATAACCTCGACTATACAAGATACTATTATTAACTTATTAATATTAATCTTATTTGAATATCTTTTATCTACTATCTCCCTTACGCACATAACAAACATTAGGGCTAAATAAAATACAATTGATGTTATAATAACCTTACTTGGCTTTAATGGTAATTTAGATATACTTTCCAAAAAAGCTCTAGCTGTTTGAGATTTGCTTATAAAATATGTTGTACTAGCTATAATGCTTGAAATAAACATAATAATAAAGAAATTCAATATTTTCATAAAATTATCAATATACGTTAATGTCTTATTTAACTCCATATAACACTCCTATAATAAAAAACTACTTGTCCCAAATAGTAATATCGTATTGATTTACATTATTACTATTAATAAGTTCTACAGGAATAATAATTTCTTTTTTTACCTCTTCACCGCTTAATAACTTATATAAAATTTCTGACGAGGTCTTACCTATCTCCCTTGGAAATTGAGCTACAGTTGCAGTCATTTTACCATCATTAACCATGCTCTTTCCATCTGGAGAACCATCCACACCATATACCATAACATTTTTTATACCTTTGCTTTCTAATGCCATAATAGCCCCTAATGCACTAGGATCATTTAAAGCCATTATTACATCAGCTTTTACACCATTATTTATTAACTCTTCAACTGCTGGCATAGCTAATTCCAGCTGTCCTTCACACTCTCTTCTTGCAATTATTTTATAGTTTAAATGTCCTTCTAGTGTATCTTCAAAGCCTTGTATTCTATCAATAGCTGACTTTGCTGTACTATGCTCTAATAAAATAATTTCTGCTGAATCAATCCTACTCATTAAATCTTCAGCACATTTTACCCCTGCATAATAATTATCAGATATTATTGAACAACTTACTAAATCGTTATCATAAATACTAGTATCTATAGTTATTATTTTTATTCCTTTTTCCTTAGCATCCCATAATGCAGGTTCTATGCCTTTCCACTCTACAGGATTTACAAAAATAGCTTCTACTCCAAGATCTATAAAATCATATATCTGCTCTATTTGTTTCTCTAAACTTAATGCAGGATCTCTAGAAATTAAAACATCCCCTTGACCTTCTACCACATATCTAATCTCTTCATCTACTATTTCATAAAAAGGATTATTCATAGTCATATATGTGGCTCCTATTTTTCGCTTTGTTTCTATTCCATTCTTAGAATACATCCCATTACTATCTATACATATTCTAATACCTATATTAGCAATTAACAGAATTAAAACTATAGGAGCAATTAATAAAATTTTTTTATATTTTGCTAATAGTATAAAAATCCCTCCCAATATAATCTACCCTTTAAAACTCTAGTTGATTTATCCCAAATAATACTCCTTCATTATCATTATCTAAAGTTACATAGGTAGCACACTTTTTAACTTCATCTGGAGCATTACCCATAGCATATCCAATGGCTGTAGCTTTAAGCATGTCCACATCATTATAGTTATCACCAAAAGATACTGTTCCTTCAATATCTATTTTTAAAAAGTCACTTAATATCTTAACTGCATTAGATTTTGATGCTCGTCTATCCATAATTTCTAGATAAGTGTCCTTTGACATATATATAGAAAGCTCAGGATACTCTATTTTTAATTCCTTTTCTAATGCTTTTATAGTAGAAGGCTCACCCATGCATAATATCTTATGCACTTCTTTTCTTTCATTCATTTTGTAATAATCATCTCTTCTTTTAGCCTTTACACCTGTTATATCTGCTTCTTGAATTATCCATGGATTATTTATATCATCACAAATCCAATCATTATATGAATAGCTACTTATACATACATCATCAAAGGATAATTCTATGTAAGACCTAACTTCATCCTCAAGCTTTTCATCTATTCCTATACTTTTAATAACTTCCCTATTTTTATCTAAAATAAGTCCTCCACCATAGCATACTATAGGATGCTCTATATTTAACCCTTCTTGAATTACATATATTGCATCAGGCATACGTGCAGATACTAAAACAAATGGTATTTGTAAAGCATCTAACTCCTTTATTTTAATTTTAGTTCTATCTGTAACCTTGTGTTCACTAGTTAAAAGAGTTCCATCTATATCACTAAAAATCATTTTAATTTTATTCATGCTTTTAAATCTCATCGTCTATTTCACCCCTTTTATTACTCATATTGTAATTTAATGTAAACATTTTTTCAATACTTTTACTTACTTTTAAGTATTTTCAAACTTTCTAATAAAGTTATATAACTATTCTCTACTCAGATATTTTTCAACAATCTACCATATCTGTAAGTACTACTATCATAAATCAAATCTACTAAAGGATAACAAATCGCACAGGGTACAGTTCCACCAACCACACAATTAAATAGCTCAGTAAATACTAATGCAGAAAAACTAAACATTCTATCAGCTAAATATAGCTCAAATAACCTAATAAATAGATTGGTAAATATAAATGTCCTTATAAAAACACTTACTATATTAACTTGTACCTTCTTCAATCACTTTCTTCCAATACTTTTAGCACTTTCCTAAGTCCTCATTCTCCTCCATCAGCCTTTTATTCTCCATGGCCAATATCAAGTTCCTATTAGCATATCCTCTAAGAGCGACCTCTAACTTCTTTATTCTATCTTCCTCATCCATCTTTTTAACCATAAACTTCTCCCATCCTTATACTTAATGCTTGTCCATCATAGTATCCTATAATCTAAAGCTTGTCCACCCTTTTCTTACCTTCTTACCTATCTTAATCTATAGTTATTCTCTATCCCTTTTGGTATCTCTACCACATACCTCTTACACATCTCATATATCCTAGATCCAACCCCTTCATCAAAAGCCAAGAGCATGTCTACAGTAAACTCAGTAGAAACTATAATTGGTAAACAGTTATAATATCTATAATTTATAATTTCAAAGATTATGTTAATATCACTCTCATTAATTTTTCCTTTGAAGAGGTCATCAATCAAAAGTACATCACATGCCTGATATTTATTAATCATATTTCCATAGTACTCAACATCTAGCATATTCTGTTTTATTGAAGTAACTACATCCCTATAAGGCAGATACACAACATTTGACCCTCTATCAAGTAAATTTAAGCTTAATGCAACAGCTAAATGAGTTTTGCCAGAGCCTACTTGGCCACAAAACATAATACTGTTTTGCCTGGTATATCTTATGACATCAAATTTCATGTAATATGAAGAGGCGCTATCTTTAGCTCTCTTAGAAAACTCATTCCAAATCTTATAATTACCAAAGGTATACTTACACATATACACCTTAATTCCTGATTCCTTCCACTCTCCTCTTACCTTACTAACATTTTGACAATCACATTTTACAAACAAAGGTTGCTTACGTTCTCTAGGGGGAACACTTTGAATACCATAATTCATAATCAACAATTAACACTCCACTTTGTTTTTTGACTTATCTATTCTAAATTCTCTATTACTATTTTTATTTTCCATCTTTCTTTAACACTCTGACATTATCCGTCATAATATACATCATAAAGCATCTTTAGTAATCATAAGGAGAGGACATACGAACATGAGAAAAAAGTCAAAACTAGCACTTTTCTTGGCACTTGTTTTTACCATTAGTTGTTCTTTTATTGGTTGTGGCAAGAAAGAAGAAAAATCAGAGCTACAAAAAGTTCGTCTTAACGAAGTAGTTCGTTCTGTATTCTACGCTCCAATGTATGTTGCTATAAGCGAAGGCTTCTTTGAAGAGGAAGGACTAGAAATAGATCTTTCAACTGGACAATCAGTATAAAGTCACATGCGACATTTAAGAAAGTATTCTCTAATATATCTAAAAACATTAATACTAAAAAATTTCTTCCTGAGAATACTATAGGGGAAAAGATTAAAAAAGTTAGAAAGTTACATAATATGGACCAACATAAATTTTGTAGAGAACTAAAAATAGAACTCACTGATTTATATCATTGGGAGCATGATTTAGTTATGCCTAGTGCTAAGTCTATAAAAAAGATATGTGATTATTTTAAAATTGAACTATCCTATTTTGATGAATACTACTCTTGGTACTATAGTAATTATGAAGAGGCTTTTTTGAAATGGAAAAAAGATAATAATTACTCTTACTCTCAATGTGCTATGATACTTGGATTACATAAAGGAAGCTTAGTTAATTTTGTACATAGAAAATATGGTCCTTCTTATAATTTTTATTTATTACTTAAAGATAATCATTTAATATAAACCCGTTTTTTAATAATATTTCAAAATTAAAGAAACTAATAATATTGTATAAAATACGGGGGCTAGAGATAATTCCCTACTCCCCATTATTTTAATCATAATTATATTTCTACAATATATAATAATCTTTTAGTTGACTTTGAACTAAGAAAATCATATATACATTCCTTAGATATTGTTAAAATTTCTTTATTATTTAAAATATCATCCACATATTCTTTCAGCCTATTATATGTAAATTCATTTAGCTTAAGAATAAGCTCCTTATCTTTATTCTCATCATAATTATTCTTTAACGTAAAGTACACCAAAGTAAAATTTTTATTCTCATCTTTATCACAAAAATCAGTTACAAGCTTTGCAAAGCACTCTTTTAATAATATTCTTAACTTATTATTTTCTACCATTATAATAACTCCTCTATATTCTAGTATTTAGTTGTCTTTTTATAATTCTTCCCTCCAATATATTTTTTAATCGCTACTTAGATGATGAAAAATATATGAACTTCTTCTCCTACATCATATTCATCTTTACTTCAGGTATATAAGATACTTTGGACAGCCTTCAAGAAATACTCTTTATCAATTTAACCAACTCACCATATATATCCCCCTCTATATGCTCCCAATTCCTCAAAACTAGTCCAAGCTTTATTCATAATGGGGCCTATTCCCCATCCTCCTTGGCTATCTTTCCTGATGCTACGATATATATATTCTCTTAATCTATAACTCTCCTTTTAACTAGCGACCCAAAAGAAAGAGTTAGGACAAGCACGACCTTAAGCTTTTCCTAACTCTTCCCTATGCTCCGCCCTGTCCACCTGTTCAGTGGACATAGTGGAAGCTTGGGCTACTTTACCCAAGGCTCCTGCCTCGCCTTCAGTAAAATATCCCAAGCATTTATTATTATAGGCTACGCCTATGGTGGCTAACGCCACTTATATATTAATTCTCTTATTATTTCATTTTTACTATTTTAATAACTACAATTATATTTATATATCATAGATCTATATACTCCTATAACTACTATACATAAAACTAATACATTTGGCACCTAGTACCTGCACCCGAAATAGTACAAGTCATTAGCTGCAGCTACTAATAGTCTTTAGTTTTTACGACAAGCTCAAACCCTAAATCCTATAAGTATCTGCTAGCATTAGACCGGTCCTATTTAGGGTACCCGCAGGGGTGCATATATTATATTTCCCATGAAGAGGTACTGTTCCAAAAGATAAACATGCCGTATAAGGCAATTTTATCTTTTAGACTAGTACAGCTCTAACATTATATACGAAAAAAGCTTATAAAAAGTAATTTACTAGCCATATAAGGCTGTTTCATTACTTTTTATAAGCTTATGTTCTTTTAACTATATGCTTTGGCTACGCCAACAATAGATTTTATTGCACTAACTTCCTTTAGACGAGCCCAAGGGCTGGTCTACTTTGAACAAACTTTTGTCCAAAGTCAGGAATCCATTATACACTGCCCCGCTATGGACTACCCCAGGGGTGTCCACCTTGTACAAGCTACAGCTTGTCTCAAGGGCGGGTTTTATTTATTATATTTAATATCTCTCCATTCATCCTCTAAAATGGCCATCAAAACATCATCAGCATATTTATCACCATCTTTTATCCCATCTCTTAATACACCTTCTTGTTTAAAACCGGCCTTCTTATAAGCCTTTATGGCTCTAGAATTGAATGAAAATACATCTAATTCTAAACGATGAAGCTTTAATTCTTCAAAGGCAAAATCTCTTGTTATTTCTATTGCCCAAGAACCTATACCTTTCCCACATTCATCTGAATGGAACAACCCAATACGAAAATTTGCACTTCTTAATTCATCGTCTATTTCATTAATCACACTTTCTCCAATAATTTTACCGTCCGGAGAAATTATCATAAAATCATATCTATCCTCTGCATTAACACATTTTTTAAAAAAGTTAACCACTTCATCATGTGTAAAATTAGGCTTACACCCTGTCAGCCTTGCTACTTCAGAATCTAAAGGATTAAAGTTATGTTCATAATATCCTTCTGCATCTTCTTCCTTTGCTAGTCTTAATATAAACCCATCTTTTTCCCAAATCTTTTCAATTTTCTTCACTGTCTTTACCTCCATCTTATTTAAATTGATATACATATTCAACTTCCTTTTTATTTCTCCTCAAGAAGACCGCCACACATATTAAGGTTACTATAGACATCACTAATACAATATTGGGATATGGAAAGTACCGCCCCAATGCTCCTACTATCAATTGTATCAATAGCATACTAAAGGAAATCACAATATTATTAATTCCGTTTACTCTTGCACGAATATCTCTATCAAAATAATTTTGTACTGCTGCTTCCCTTAAGGTTCCTGTGTTAACTCCTATAAAACCACATATAAATCTCAAAATAATCATAATAGGATATGTCATAAACAATAAAATCCCATCAAACATTTCAAAAAGCATATACATTTTAATTGATATTGAATATTTCTTTTCTTCTGGAATTTTAAATATATAGCTAAATAATCCACCAATAAACCGCCCTACAGTTTCTGCTGATATCAGTAATGAGTACATAGCAGTTGTTAATAGACTAGAGGATTGAAAGTATGCCATTGTCATTAGGTTTCTACCTTTTGTAGTGGCATTACTAATAGCTAGATAAGAATATATATTTCTAATCCCTTTTTCTCTTTTTATGTAAAGTAATCCTTCCATTAATTCCTGTTTGTAGACTTTCAATCTTTCTCTTATACTAATTTTTTTAGATTTATTTACTGCTTTTTCATAAGTAATCCTTGATTCAAATGCAGCAGCTGTTATTAAAAGAATTCCTTCTATCAAGAAAACAATTTCTATTCCAAAGATAGAATAAACACCAGCAATTATTGGTGCAACAATAGCCGTTGCTAGAGGTTCTACCATTGCAGATACTGCATATCCCTTTTGTTTTAAACCTTTTGGAATTAACTCAGGATATAAACATTGATAAGCTAAATCATAAACTGCATCAACACTACTAATAATCAAACTAAATATTAGATATGCATGATATTGAAAACCTACTTCCTTAATATAAAACAAAAAACATAGATATAAGACTCTCGTAAAAAGATCTATTCTTACAATCAAGTTCTTCGGATTACCTTGGTCAATCATAGGTGCCAAGAAAAACGGTAGAATTATACTTGGAATCAAAGAAACGGCAGTATATATCCCACTTAACCATGTGGAAGATGTCTTGTCAAAGATAACTAAGCTCAATGCTAAAGACATTGCCGTGCAACCAGTAATACTGATAAATGTTCCAAGGGTAATAATTGTAAAATCCTTGTTTCATAACCTCATTATTTACACCTCCTTTTCGCTTAATTTAATTCTATCAAAGCAATTAAGTGAATAATAGTAAGTGTATATGGGAAATATGAACTGAAATTATAGCACTAAGCATGCCTTTCTTTAAATATTTAGGAAATATTCATTTCTTCGTTAATTCGTAAAGCTTCTTTATATCTTCTTTGGTGTTTATATAGTTCTACTAGAAGTACACCATAGTATCTTCTAAATCCATATCCAAATGTTTTTTCTACTTTTGAATAAAGCCATTTTAAACTTGCTTCATATTCAGGAATATCTAAATAATTTTCCTTCATAAGAAGTTCTAAATTTTCCATTATCTTTAATGATATATCATCTTTCTTCTTTAATTTATTATAAACTTCCTTTAGTTTCATTAGATGTTCTAATGCCATTTTCTTATCATTCATTTTTATATATAGAATCACTAACTTTTGATTATAAATAAAGCTATGTATTTCTTCTTCATCTAATTTTTCTATCTTTTGAAAATATTGAAGTGCAACTTCATATTCTTCAGTTTCCATATAACTTGTTCCTAAATTATAAAATGCATAATTCTTTACTGGAATTCTGTATCCTCTTGATAAAGCAATTGACCTATCATAAAACCTCTTTGCAATAATATGGTTATGATAAAAACACTGACATGAACCAAGTAAAAAACTTGCGCTAATTAATACAAAGGGGTTTCCATCTTCTGTTGCATAGCGATATGCCTTTTCTGCGTTAGCAACACATTCTTCATATTCACCAATATGAAATTGAATATTAGCAAGATGATAGTAATAGAGACTTGAGGATGATAATTTAATTGCTTTTAACATATAATCAATTGCTTCTCTATTCTTTCCAATATGCAAAGCACAAAAGTAGTAGAATTTTGCCTTTAGATTCTGATCCATGTAGGATAAAAATTTCTCAAGATACTTCTTTTCCTCTACCCCATTACATGATTGATCCATAATATAAGAACGAAACAAATACAAATGATATTCTAAGTGTAACTCACTTGCTTCTAATCTATAACTGTTTTCATTGAAAAAAGCCTCACATTGATCATAGCTTTCTTCTACTTCAACCATAGAAAAGAATTCTAAAAAGTATTCTTGGGCTTTTTTTATAAACTCAACATCAGAACAATATTCTATACCTAAAGCGCCAAATAGTTGTTCAAGGATTTCTTTACTAGGCTCAGCCTTTCCTTGTTCAATCTTACATAAATAGGAAGGCGCACAAATTCCTTTGCATATTCCTTCTTGGGAATAATCCTTCTTTAATCTTGCCTGACGTAATAAGAATCCTATATAATTCTTCATAAATGGTTACCTCTTTCTTTTACACTTTTTTCTAACTTCATTATACAAGAAACCTTTATTCTTCTCGACATAATAATTGATTTCACTATACACTATCCATACTTGGGTAATATTTCTTTAAAATAATATAACAACAATAACATCTGCTTCATACATACCTATTACCTCTAAAATTATTACACCAGAATATTTCTCTCCTACTTTTATAATCTAAAGTTAAAACTACATTACTAGTTTAATAACAGTGGGTGGAGGGTGGGTTCAGAGTCCACTTGCTATGTAAATATGGTCGTTAAATGCTGTGCTCAGGATTTATCGAGCAATATTTGTTTTAGCAAGTGGACCTAGTAGAAGGCATAACATGATTAGTTACGTGAAATAAGGCTCTGGACTGAAGCTTTCGTTAGATGTTGTGCTCAAAATATATCGAAAGTTTCAGCCTGGAGCCTATAGGAATAACATTTTTAGTTTTATATAAAAACGGAGGGCGGGTGGGTTGTGTCCAGCTATCCTTGTACACCAACATTTTTATTTAATGCTGCAGCTCTATCACCTTAAAAAATATACTTTATTTGATAGATGGACATTTAAGAAGAAGACATTAACTTAAGCTCTTAGATCTAATCCTCTATTTAAATCATAAGTGCAAATAACATCTATAATTCCATAACATGCACCCCTGCGGGTACCTAAAAAAGAACTAGCTTAATCCCTAATATTTCTTGGCTAATTTAAGGCTCGACTTTGGAGAGACTTAAAGGAGCTTAGAAATATAGGTAATAGCCTGTGCTTTTTAGGGTGCAGGTAACAGGTGCCCTTATTTTTATAATTATATAGTATAGATACTATAAGAATATTAGTAATATAAAATCCATAATAATCTTAATAATTATTTAACTGTATCTATCTAATATATAAATTATAATTAATTAAACCCTTATTCTCAGATATGAGAATAATACTTCATTAATAAGAAAACAAGAAATTGGGAGTAGCCAATGGGCTACTCCCTTTTATTTTTCTTTGGACAAGCTTTATATAATAGAGGAATATTAAAACTAAAAATTATATTCAAAGCAAATCGCATATGTGATTTCATAACAACTACAGCCTATTTTTTAAAGATTGTCCAAAGACACCGATATGTCCCATGAGTAGTGGGACAGGCGGAGCAAAGGAAAAGAGGGTGACTAGCTTACGTAGTGCTTGTCCCCTCTTTTCTTTTGGGGAGCTATTTGAAAGAAGATTTTTAATAATATAATAGGAGCTATATAAATAACATCTATGGTTCCACCAAGGGTATGGGAATAGGCCCATTATAAAACAAAGCTTTGGACTAGTTTTAAGTAATAGAGGAATATAAGAAGAGGCAGTTACTACTATAGATTATAAAATCTATAATTGTAACTGCCTATTGGTTCTATTTCTTAAAGGTTGTCCAAAGCTTCATTATAATATATTAATACTTAGATCTATTTTTAACACTTAAAAGTTATAGTATTTCAATATTTATACCATAAATCTATTTTGTACTACTTTAATTCAGGCCAATATTCCTTGTTAGCCTCTATTAAATCATCAAGTATTTCCTTCGCAACTTCTGCTGATGGAATAGTCTTATTTAAGGCAAAGGATTGAAGTGCCTTTTCATAAGAATTTTCAATTGCAGCCTCAACAGCTAATTTTTCAGATGCTAATTGTTGCTCAATTAATCCTTTATAGAAAAGAGGAATTGGTTCTAATCTTATTGGTTCTGGTCCTCTTGATGTTAAGTAAGCAGGTATTTCAACCATTGCATCACTTGGAAGGTTAGGAATAGCACCATTGTTTTCAACAATTACAATATATCTTGCTCTTGTATCAAAGGCTATTGCCATAGCAACATCAACTATAAATGTTCCATGAACTCCTACCTTAAATCCTTCTTCAAATTTTCCTGTTTCCTCAAAGCTCTTAATAGAATCAAATAAGTTCTTTTCTCTGTTATCAATAACTCTATTAGCTCTTGTATAATCCTTATTAGCTTGCTTCACTACAGTTTTAGGTATTAGATAATATTGTAAATAAGAACTTGGGATATAATCTGGGAACATCTTTAACATATATTTGATATTAGTGTGAGCCTTTATCCAGTCTACATCACTATGTTGAACATCTCTACTTTGCTCTAGTGTTACAAGCCCATATTCAAGCATGTGCTTCTTTAACTCTTCACTTCTATCTTCACCATCTACATATACCTTAGTAAACCATCCAAAGTGATTTAGTCCAAAGTAATCAACTTCTATATTTTTATCCTCACATCCTAGAATTTCTCCCATTCTAAGCATCATACCTATTGGCATATCACAGATGTTAAGTATATTAACATTAGGTCTTAACTTTCTTATAGCTTCTGCAACTATTGCAGCTGGGTTTGAGTAGTTTATAATCCATGCCTTTGGTGAGTATTCTAATACATAATCACAGATTTCTATCATTGGATATATAGTTCTTAATCCATAAGCTATTCCACCTGGTCCACAAGTTTCTTGACCAACAACATCATATTTTAGAGGAATCTTTTCATCTAATTCTCTCATCTTATATTTACCAACTCTTAATTGTGCAAACACGAAGTCTACGTCAGAGAATGCTTCCTTTGGGTCCGTAGTTGGTATGATTTTAGCATCACTATTGTATTCCTTTAATACTTCTCTACAAACTATAGCAATTTTATTTTGTCTTTCTGAATCTATATCATAAAGCTTGATTTCTCCTATTGGAAATTCATCCTTTTTAAGCATAAGTGCCTTTACTATTCCTGGAGTATATGTACTTCCTCCACCAGCTAATACTACATTAAATTTCTTCATTTTTACCATTCCTTCCTGTAAATAATTTTCTTTATTTCTTCGCCTTTTACTATGTTTAATGCTATATTATTATCTATTGAATATTTACAAGCATATCCTGCGATTTCCCCCATGCTTCTACATTGATGCTGAATTCTTAATGAAGCTTGGGCCATAAAATCACTTGAGATACATCTTCCAACTACAATTAAGTTAGATACTTCATTTGTAACCATTGCACCATAAGGTATTTCATAATATTCCTTAAATTTAAAGGTATGCTCCTCTTCCTCATTATGCTTGTCCTTATGGATATCAATCCACCAATCCCCTCTAACTAGACCATCTTCACTTTTTCTTCTTCCAATATAGTCTTCAAAGGTTAAGGTTTCTTTTCCTTTTATTCTGTAGGACTCTCTAACTCCTAGTTGCACTGCTACCTTACTTATAAAGGCATTTTCAAATCCCTCTACATACTTTTTCATAAAATTATGATATCTATCTATCATCTCTCTTCCTACAACATAGGCATTAGATCTTACAAAGATATCAGTAGAGTTTCTATTTGTAGGAACTCTAGGACAATTAAAGGACATATGACCATCCTTTGATGGTATAGTAAAGCCTTGAAGCCATATATACTCATCCTTTGTAATATCTCCATTTTCTAGTGCCTTTCTCATTATAGGCTCAAGTACTTGAGTCCTTCCTTGGTGGGTAACCATAAATGTATAATGAGGGAGCTTTGATCTACAATAATCATCTCCTAGAGATATCATAAAGTCATAAAATCTTTCTAAATCTATTCCTCCAAGTTCAAACCTTAATGACACCGGTTGATTCTTATTATTAGAATCCCCCTTATCTACTGGAACCCCCCCAAGTCTAGATAGGATAGCATCTCCTGTTCCATCAACAAAGCACTTGCTTTCTATTGCTTTTAACCCCTCTGAGGTCATAACTATTACATATTTTATTTCATTATTTTCTTTTATTACATCGCAGATAGTTGCATCGTATAGTAAATCACCTTTATACTTTTTTAAAGTTCTTTCTAAAACTACTGCTAGTTTATCTGGGTTAAACCATGTTAAGGATATAGGTTCTTCTGGTCTTTCTTCCTTATCATAAGTTTCTAGCTCTCTATATTCAGGTGAGTATATCTCATCACCGTATCTTCTTAGTTCCTCATTTATTTCCTTAGAAATTTCCATTTCATCCACATAGGATGGCATCATTGGTGTTACCAACCCTGCTGTAGATGTGCCTCCTAGAATACTATACCTTTCTACTACCAATGTCTTTAGCCCTAGTTTTGCAGAGGATATACCAGCAGTTGCTCCTGCTGTTCCCCCTCCTACTACACAACAATCATATCCTGCGATTAGTTCTATATCTCTATTGTTATATCTAATTGCTTTCATTATAAATTATCCTTCCACTACTTGATCAAATGCATCCCTATATTCAGATACCTTCATCCCAAATACTACGTGATATTCTTCTTTAGATGGATTTGTAACCCCTAGTGAATCTGTTATATTTTTCATTCCTTCTTTATCAACCTTTTCAGGATCATTTACAAAGATTCTTAGTCTTGAAATACAGTTTGTATAATCTTTAATATTTTCTTTACCACCTATTTTTTGAAGTATTTCTCTTGCAACATCTTCCTTACTATGAACTTGTCTGATAAGTTTTGATGCTTCAATTTCAGCTCTTCTATTTTCTTCAGTATCCTCATCTGTTTCTCTACCTGGAGTAATAATATTGAACTTTTCTATATACCATTTAAATATAATCATATATGCAAAGAACATTACTATACCAACTATAACTATTGGAATCCAAGTTGACTTATGTCCTTGAAGCACACCATTGAATATTAGTTCTATAATGTTATTACTTCCTAGATAAGATGCATTTACAAAATCTAGGATTGCAAAAGATAACCCTGATAATACACAGTGCACTAAGAATAATGGTGGAGCTAAGAACATAAACATAAATTCAAATGGTTCTGTTACCCCTGCGAATACTGATGCTGTTGCTGCTGCTATAACTACAACCTTAGCCTTTTTCTTATTTTTAGCTGCTAAATACATACCTACTAAGGCTCCTACTATTCCAAATATCTTAATTGGTGCAGCCCCTTGTCCTAACCAAACTCTTGTTATTTCAGAAATGTTTTCAGTAAACTCTGGATTTGCTAAGGCTGCTGTTGTTATAGCCTTAGTTCCTACATATGTTTCTCCAGCAATTACTAATGTTCCACCTACTGGAGTAAAGTGTGCAAGTGAATACCAAATGTGATGTAATCCTGTTGGTATAAGTAATCTTTCAATAAATCCAAATAAGAATGATCCTATTATTCCTGCTCCTGTTACAAGTTCTGCAGCGTTGTAGATTCCTCCACCTATAAATGGCCATACAAAAGGTATTATTAAACCAATTACTAAACCTGCAATACCAGTTAAAATTGGTGGTAAGTGCTTACCTTGATAAAAACTAAATATTAGTGGTAAAGACTTATTACTGAATCTATTAGATATTGCTGCTGCAAGTGTACCTATAACGATTCCACCTAAAACCCCTGTATCTACTGTTTGTATCCCTAAAACAAAAGTTTGCATTGCCTTTCTCATCTCTAATGTTTGAGAAAGATTAACCATATTATTTGCACCAACTGATACATTTGGTTCTAATGCTAGTCCAAAAATATTTAATACTAAACTTGAGAAAACAAGCATAAATAAATAACCAATTAATGATGAAAATGCTGCTAATTCTTTTTTCCCCTTATCTGCCATACCCATAGCTACTGATACACAGAAAACTAATGGCATAAACTTAATAACTACAAGTCCTGACTCATTTAATACGTTTGCAAAAAATTGAACACCTTCATTTTGAAGAAGAGCAAATTTTGATACAAAATTAGGATTCTTAAGAACTGCTCCTAGAGATAGTAATAATCCAAAGAAGGACATTACAGCTACTCCCATAATGAATGATCTACCTAGTTTAGAAAAATAGTTTTGCAATTTGCTTTTCATTTCTACCTCCATATAACCTTTTATCTTTAGAAAAAATACCGTATTTATTTCTTGTATTTATAATAACATCTATCTTTAATCACATTACGATTTTGAGAAAATGTTTACAATAGTAAACTTTGTATGTAACATGTTACAAAAAAAGAATCATAAGTCACACTATGATTCTTTTCTTTCTAAGTATAAATCTACTAATACATCTATAAACATAAATATATTTGAATTGTAGGACTTAGAATTATTATTTCCATATATCTCAATTATAATATCTGAATTCTTTCCTATCTTACTATTTCTTTTACTGGTAAATAAGATTATTTTAATATTGTTTTCTAGTGCCAGAAGTATCTTATTTTGTAGATTTTGCATCTCACCTGATTTTGAAAATATAACTAAGGCTGCATTCTCCTTTAACTGATTCATATACAGCTCACTAGGAGAATTTAGGTTTAAGAAGTTAACCTTCTTCCCTACCATTTGAAACCTCTGTGAGAAATACATAGCCATAGTTTCAGATAAACCATTTCCACATACTAATATACCTTTTTCCTCACAAAGAAGGTCTAAGAACTTATTTAATTCCTCATCATGAATATTTTCGATACTTCTTTTATAATTATAATTAAATTCCTCTACTATAGAATATAACTTATCCTTTAAGGTTTCCTTCTTTTCATCATTTTTGTGTATGAATTTATCATATTCTCCCTTTAAGTAAAATTTCAATTCACTATATCCACTTAAACCAAACTTATAACATAGCCTTGATATACTAGCAGTAGATATAAAGTTGTTTTTAGCTGCTTCTCTTATACTGTATTTTTGAATGCTCTCAATTCTATTTATTAGATCCTTAATAACATTATGCTCTGAATCATTAATATCTTCATCTATATCCGCTAATATTTTCTTTAAAAACAGCTTTTTACTCATCAATATTATTCCTCCATTGTATAAATGATACTATTTGATTGTAACATATGAATTTTCAAATCCATAGAACTAAAGCTTTTAAAATTTCTTATAAAATATAAAAATAGCCTTAACCTTGTTAGGCTCCACTTTGGAGAGACTTAAAGAAGCTTAGAAATATAGGGTAATAGCCTGTGCTTTTTAGGGTGCAGGTACCAGGTGCCCTTATTTTTATGATTATATGGTATAGGTACTATAGCAATATAGATGCTAGTATAATATTAATAATTATTTAATTGTATAGATCGGA
>OBZL01000113.1_pt1 | contig 26592 bp, 34 predicted proteins | sample 1476921 | NCBI WGS metagenome assembly OBZL01 (sample SAMEA2580239, study PRJEB22360) | human gut metagenome | biome: human gut; feature: human-associated habitat; material: faeces | place: Denmark | collected 2008/2010
AAATAATAACTTAAATATATTAAGAAAGTAAAATGCAATATTAAATTAATGGTAACACCGTACTATTTAAAACTGAATATGCGGTGTTTTTTGTTCGTAGTTCTAAGAAATTGTGCATTAAAAAGTTACTTAGAAGATAGAAGTTGAGAAAGATTAATCTCAACTTTTTTTCATTATATAGCTATAATATAGCTTACATATATTAGAGAAGTTATTTAATTAATATAAAAAAATGTGACAGAAATTGTTAAGTAGAAAACGAATATATAGAGGGAGGGGTGAAAAAGGTAAATGAATGATAAAGAAGTTGTAAGATGTTTAAAAGAAAGGGAACAAAAAGGAATCGAAATTCTTATTGATAAGTACGGTAAATTAATATACGGCGTAATAAAATATACTATCAATAAGAAGGATAGTGAGAGTGATTTTGAGGATATATTTTATGAGGTATTAATGAAGATATGGGATTCAATAATTGAATATGATGAAGAAAAAAGTGTGCTGAGGAATTTTATTATAAGTATAACTAAATATACAGCCATAGATTATATAAGAAAAGTATCAAGAAGAAGAGAACGTTATTCTGAAAAAGAATTAGATAACGATTTACAATATTGCACATACAACTATGACTGTATAATAGAGCAAGAGAACTTTGATGAATTGTTAGGTTGTTTAAGTGATTTTGACAGGGAAATATTTATTAGACGATACTATTTTGATGAAGAAATTGCAACAATAGCAGTAAGTTTAAATAAAAGTGAAGATTATATATATACTCGGTTATCTAGGGGAAGGAAAAAAATAAAAGAAGAATTGGGAGGTGTAAGAAATGTCAGACAATATAATAAAGAGCTTTAATAAGATAAATTATAAAGAATCTGAAATACAAAAATATATAAATTTATCAGAAGAAGAGGAGGAAAAATATAAAAGGATTAGTGGTGCGGTTAAATCAAAATTTATAATTAATAATTTAAAAAATATTTCTAGTGGAATTGAAAAAGAGTTAGAAGATGATGAGAAAATAGAAAAGATAATTAAGGTAAGAAATATAACAGCTATATATGCAACTACAGCGGCTTCAGTTGCAGGAGGTACTTTAGGGGGTTCACTACAATACGGAGTATTTGATGATTTATTTTTTACTAATAAAAGAATTTTCTTTGTAGATACAAACGTAATAAATGAAGAATTAAAACACAAGTTTGTGAGGTTAGATGATGTATTAGGAATACTTTTTACTAATAAAATAGTTAAGGTTAAAGAAGATGAAAATGGATTTCCAAAGTTAGTGATAAAAATGAATAAAGTAAAAATTGCAGCAATAATATGGTCGATAATTGCAATAATAGGATTCTTTATAACTAGAAAATTAAGAATTGAGTTTTTAGGGATATTATTTACTATATCAGGATTAGGAACAATAATATATTCTATATTAAAATCAATTCAAGATGTAACATCTGAAAAATTCCAAATAGTTTTAAAAGATGGATTTATATTAAAAGGATTAATCGGAAATGATGATTATGATGAATGTATTAACTATTTAAAAATGTTAAATAAAAATGATTAATAAAATTAAATATAAATTAGTGAAAATATTGTATTATTTCAAAATGAATAAACGGTATTTTTTATTTTGCAATTCTAAGAAATTGTGCATTAAAAAGTTACTTAGAAGATAGAAGTTGAGAAAGATTAATCTCAACTTTTTTTCATTATATGATCATAGTAAAAGCAAATAGCATTATCTAGTATAGTATTCATATAAATATTGTAGTCATGGCTTGTGCCTTTAATTTGATTAAGCTTTATTATGGTAGATTTTCTAAAAGAATAAGATCTACGGACTTCAAAAAATTCTCCATCTATAGGAGGGGTAATACCATTTGGTTGAGGGTTATGTCTATTATCCTGAAGATGAGGGGAGGAAAAGTTTATTTTAGTGACAGGTTGAGCTTCTTCTTTTTTCTTATCAAAAACTGCGTTTTCTTCTTTAGCTTCATCAGTAAAGCAAAAGCTAGCAACAGCATCTTTAGATGGGGGTACATAATCTGTAAAACAGATTTCATCTATTGGTTCTTCGTAACATAAATCGTCTTTAGACATTACAAATTCTTTTTTTCTTCTTGCCATCTTAAACCTCCAAATTGTTTTTCTATAAATTCTATATGCAAAAAGATAAGTTGTTAACTTCTTATGTTTTTAACAACTTAAGAAGATAAGAAGATAAGAACTTAACAAGAAAAAAACTTAAGAAGTTATAGTAAAAATGCGGGTTTGAAAGGATTCTTATGGGATGAATTCTGAAAATGCATATATTTTATTTCAAAATAAATTTTGGAGGGATTTATCAAGGAAGATAAAATTAAATTGAGAGCTGAAATCTGAAATCTATTTGTGAGAAGATTCAAAGGGTAACTGATGAGTATATTGAAGAAACAACAAAGGTTAATTGTAAAATAAGTTATAATATAAAGTAAAACTAAATACTAAAGATAGTGAAACTGAAAAGGTAATTAAGAGAAAGAGGTATTAAGATTGGAGTATGTTGAGAAAAAAGTTAGAGTAAAAAAATATTGTTGTAAAAATTGTGGAAAAAATTTTTATAGATACTATTTATCTGATTTTCAATATGGAGAAAAATTTTTACTCACTGAGAATACAAGAAAACAAGTATATTTAAATTGTTTTGATAATGAACAATTTATAGACGAAATAGAAAAAATAATATGTGTGTGTTTTCCTGGTATCAGTAAAGTTGAAGAGAGTAGAATATTTGATATGATATTAGGGAGGTGTTGTGATGAGGTAGGTGGAGAAAAATTGGTTTCTGAAACAGATGAAAAAGTTTGTGAAGTTTGCTTAAGTAATGATGCTATTCATATTAATGATAGTGATGAAGTATTAGAAGTTAAATTACCTTGTCTCACACATAAGTAATGGGATGGCTATAATTTTGTTGAGAAGAAAAATATTGTTAGTGAAGAATTAAAATTAAAGAAGCTATTATGAAAATAGACCTGGCTATAGTCCAGGTCTTATATATTATAAATAAATATCACCTCCTCAAACCTTGCATATATCACATTTGGAGGTGTTTTTTATGAATTTAAAATGTATTGGAATTGATATTGGTCACAACTTAAGGTGTGATGTAGGCGCTGTAGGAATAAGAAGGGAAGATGAGCTTAATTTATTGGTTGGTAAATCTCTTATAAAAAAGTTTAGGGCAAAGGAAATTAAGGTGGTGGAGTGTTTACCCTCTTCAGCTAGTAATCATAGGGACTCATTAAGTAAAAGATGTAGAGCTGCTAACTATGGAAAGGTGGATGTATTTTTATCTATTCATCATAATGCTTGTCCTGGAGGATATGGAAGTGAGTGTTTATGTATTAAGGGAGGGCAACGGAATGCTTTATCTGAAAGGTTAAGTAAAGTAATACTTGAAGAAGTATGTAAGTTAGGTCTTAGGAATAGGGGCGTTAAGGATAGAAGAGATCTTTATGTTATAAATAATACTACTATGCCAGCTATTATTGTGGAGTGTGCTTTTGTTGATTCTGCTAGGGATATGAAAGGATATGATACTGAAAAGATGGCTGAAGCTATATTTAGAGGAGTGTGTAGGTTTTATGGGATAAGTTTGAACAGTGGCCAAGGAGAACTCGGCGGGGTAAGCGTTTCAGGAAGTGGTGAAAATCTTGGTGGGATAAGCAGTTCAGGAAACCATGGAGGGACAAGCTCTCTTAAGTATCATTTGGTACAGAAGGGGGATACACTTTGGGGGATAAGTAGAAAGTATGGAGTTAGTGTTGATAAGTTAGTTGAGAGGAATGGAATTAAAGATAAGAATAGAATTTATGTGGGGCAGAAAATTAATTTGTAATTAACTTTAGAATAATGAATATCGAACCATATCATAAGTGAAGCTCTAAATCTTTAATCTAGTTAACTGAACTTACACAGAGTAAAAATCAATGTAGTTTATAGCCTTAGGTATTGATATAACTTACCTAAGGCTATTTATTAGTAAAATATTTAAAAAAGCTATTGACATAAAGCACAAGTATAGTATAATGATGGTATAGATGGATTGTAACTGGTAAAGCAGGCAAAACCTAGAGATTATAATAGTGAGTAAATCTTATTATTATGCTTTAGGTTTTTTTTATACCAAAATATATCCTAAAGTATACTATAATTAAAAAATAATATTGAAGGCTTGTAACTGGTAAAGCAGGCAAAACCTAAAGATTATGATAGTGAGTAAAATCTTACTATTATGCTTTAGGTTTTTTTTATACCCCAAAATATATTAAGAATATTATTTTTTTAAGATGTATGCAAAAAAGAATAAAAGGATTGTAACTGGTAAGGCAGGCAAAACCTAAAGATTATGATAGTAGATAAAATCGTGCTATTGTACTTTAGGTTTTTTTTATTGAAAGGAGGTGAGAAGGAAACATGAGCACAAAACTAATAAATAATGCAGATGATTTTGGATATTCAAACGCTATTAATTATGGAATTATCGATAGTCACAAATATGGAATCTTAACGTCAACTACCATTATGGCTGGTATGCCTGGATTCGAACATGCAGTAGAATTAGCAAAGAAAAATCCAGGACTAGGAATTGGTGTTCATTGTACATTAACTTGTGGTAAGCCAGTGCTTAACTCACATAAGACTTTAGTTGATGAATTTGGATATTTTAAGAAATTATCTTTTTATGAAAATATTGAAACAAGTGTTGATGATGAAGAAGTTTATTTAGAGTGGAAAGCACAAATTGAAAAAGTGATACAAGCAGGTATTAAACCTACTCACTTAGATTCACATCATCATATTCATACATTTAAAAATAACACAAAAATAATTATTAGATTAGCAAAAGAGTATGGATTGCCAGTAAGAAATTCGTATCAAAATCCTGATGTATATAGAAAAGAGGGAGTAAGATGCAATGATATATTACTAGATCCATGGAAGAGGAATGAAGAAAAAATAAAGAAGTCTTCTGATATTACAAAATCAATTGTTTCAGAGGTAAAAGAAGTTTTAACTGAAAATAAAGACTTGGAAGTTATTGAATTTATGTGGCATCCAGCATATATGGACATTCATATCATGGAAGGTTCAGGATTTAATTTGCCAAGAATTTATGAGCTAAATGCAATTATTCAAAAAGAATTGGGTGACTATGTAAAAGAAAATTTTATACTTTCTACGTATAAAGATCTTTAATTATGGAAGGGGAGTTATTTATGAAAGAAATTTTGGGAAAAATAACAAAACAATTATCTAAACTTGGACGTGCAATGTTAATACCAATTGCAGCAACGCCAGTAGCAGGTTTACTAGCACGTCTTAGTGCACCAGATATGCTAAATTTACCTGTGCTAGAATCAGCTTCATGGGTTGTATTTGGTATGCTGGACATGCTATTTGCAATTGGAGCAGTTGTTGCCTATACAAAGGTAAAAGACAAAACTTGTCCAATTTTAGGTGCAATAATTTCATTAGCAGTTTTTAAACAAACTTTAGCATTTATGAACCCAGATATTGATATGGGCGTGTTTGCAGGTATAGTTGTTGGTGTGTTTACTGCTATTATCTACAATTATAGTAAGGAATGGAAGACACCAGATATGTTCTCGTTTTTTACAGGTGAGAAGTTTGTAATAACACTTGCACCAATAGCTGCTGTTCCTTTTGGTGTAGCATTTAGTTATATTTGGATACCTTGTCAAGCGGGATTAAACTCATTTGCATTATGGATTGGTGGAGCTGGAGCATTAGGAGTATTAGTATTTGGTTTCTTTAACCGTTTATTAATACCAGTTGGATTACATCACGTTTTAAATTCATTCATTTATTATGAATTAGGTTCATTTACTACTGCTTCAGGAGAAGTTATAACTGGTGAAATTCCAAGATTCCTTGCAGGAGACCCTACAGCTGGTTTGTTCCTAGCTATGTTCTTCGTTCCAATGATGTTCGGATTACCAGGAGCATGTTTAGCAATGTATAAAACAGCTAAAGAAAAGTATCGTGAGAAAACAAAGTCATTAATGATGTCTGGAGCTTTAACAACTTTTGTTGCAGGTATTACAGAACCAGTTGAATTCTCATTTATGTTTATTGCGCCGCAATTATATGTTTTACATGCATTATTAACGGGACTTGCAGGATGTTTATTGTATATTTTAGATGTTAAGTTAGGTATGTCAATTAATTTCTGTGCAATTGACTTTGTGTTGAACTATAAATTAGGTCACAATGTTTGGATGATTATTCCAGTTGGTATTGCATTTTTCTTCATATATTACTTCTCATTTAAATTTATTATTCTTAAGAAGGATTTAAAAACTCCAGGACGTGAAGATGATGATTTAGAATTCACAGAAGAAATAAGTGATGAAGAAAAGAATATAAAATTAACTCATAGTAACTATGCATATATGGCAAAGAAAATTTTACAAAATATAGGCGGTAAAGAAAATGTTGAAACAGCAGAATGTTGTGTAACACGTTTACGTCTAGAAATAAAAGATGGATCTTTAGTAAATGAGGCAAATATAAAGAAGACTGGTGCTAAGGGTATAGTACGTTTAAGTGATACATCTATCCAAATTATTATTGGTACAGATGTAAGAAAAGTAATGAAGGAATTTAATTACTTAATAGGGCAATAGTAATAAGAGTCAGAAAGAAGGTAGTATAAATGAAAAATAAATTTGTAATTATTGGAGCAGGATCAACACATACACCAGGTATATTAGCAGTATTAGCGCAAAGAGCAGAAGAATTAAAGTTAGGTGAATTATGTTTACATGATATAGACGAGGGACGTGTATATCATATGGGAGAATTTAATCGTATATATATGGAAGAACATTGTCCACAAATTAAAACAAGTTGGACAACCAATCTACGTGAAGCATTAGAAGGGGCTAATTATGTATTTGTACAAATTCGTCCAGGAAGAAATGAACAACGTTCTCTTGATGAGCATACATGTTACAAGCATGGCTTAATAGGACAAGAAACATGCGGCTTAGGAGGATTCTCATTTGCATTAAGAACTATACCAGCTATTTTAGATATAGTTAAAACAGCTTTAGAGGTATGTCCTAATGCATGGATTTTAAACTATTCAAATCCAGAAGCTATGGTATCAGAAGCTGTATACAGAACTTATCCAGAAGCAAAAATGTTATGTATTTGTGATATGCCTATTTCTCAAGAGGAGACAATTGCAGAATACTTAAAGATTCCTCATAGTGAATTGACATTTAAGTACTTTGGATTAAATCACTTTGGTTGGTATACTAATATTTACAATAAGGAAGGAAAAGATTTGCTACCTGAAATTCGCAAAGATGTTTTAGATGGAAAATTAACAGAGTTCTATGAGAGTGGTGATAATGGAAAGACAGATGATTACTGGACTAAAACTTTCAATAATGTAATCAAAGGATTTAGAGCATATCCTGACTATCTTCCATTATGCTATTTACAATATTACTATTTCCATGATGAAATGTTAGAACAGTTTGACCATAATTTTACTAGAGCTGATTATGTATTATCTACAAGGGAAGTTACTGTTTATGATGAGTGTAAACGTGTTATTGAAGCAGGAAGTGCAAAAGACTCTTACTTAGTTTCAGGTGTACATGGAAATTATATTGTAGATATAGCAAGTTCAATTATTAATGATAAGCGTGAGAGATATATAATTAATGTAATGAATAATGGAGCAATTGGAAACTTCAATCATGATGCTGTAGTAGAAGTGCCTTGTTATGTGGGAGCTCATGGTATTGAACCAGTATCAGTAGGCTATATTCCACAATTCCATAAATCATTAATGGAAGCTCAAAAGGGATATGAAAAGTTAGCTGTAGAAGCTTGTTTAGAAGGTTCTAAAGAGAAAGCAATGCAAGCAATTCTATTAAATAAAACAGTTCCTTCTTATCGCGTAGGAAAGGCATTATTTGATGATCTATTAGAGATCAATAAGCCATATTGGAATAAAAAGTTTTATGAGTAAAATATGAAAGACAGAATTAAGGTTCGTATAATTCTATTTTTATTAGGAATTTGTATTCTTACTTTAGGGGTAGCACTTACTATACAGGCTGATTATGGTGCAGGAGCTTGGGATTCAGTAAATGTTGGATTATATCAAACATTTGGTCTATCAGTTGGGACATTTTCAATACTGTCATCATTCGTATTTGTATTCATAGGAGGTCTGTTAAGAAAAGGAAAGTTTAAACCTCTTACTATAATAACAGCTATTTTATTAGGAGTATGTACAGACGGTTGGTTATATTTTATTAGAAACGTCCTTACTTCTTCTAATGAAATAGTAAGAATATACTGTATGGTATTTGGAATAGCAATTTTATCTATAGGTTTAGGAATATATTTGTATGCTAATTTAATTCCTAACTCACTAGATGATTGTATGATGGCATTTCATGAAAGGTTTAATATAGGAATAGGGATATCTAAAGTAGGAACGGATTTAATTGGAGTTTTAATTGCATTATCGCTAGGAGCAACTATTAATATTGGAACAATATTAAGTGTCATTATAGTAGGACCATTAGCAAACTATATATACACATTGCTATGTAAATGTAAGTATGTATAAACATTTTATAATATAAAAGTGGAAAAGGATATTTTTAGGCGTTTTTTAGATGCCCAATATTCTTTTCCTTTTAGTGCTTTTTATAATTGTTTATATTTTTTAAGTTATTTATGGTAATATATAGGTAATGTACTAATATTAAAGTAAAATAAATAATACTATTAAATTAATTGGTGCGTAATATATTAAAGGAGTGAAAGGTGCTTATAGGGAGACAGAAAAAAATACTTTCGAAGATTTTAGTTAATTATGCAGGCATTAATAGCAATGAAAATGATTACAAAAGAAAGGTACTTAAATATAAAGTAAGAGCAGCATTAACTAGTAATAATTATTTTTATATAACTAATATATTAAAAAAAGGATAGAAGATAGGTTTAAATATTCCCTAACATTAGTAAATAATATTTCAATACATTATGCTGATGAACATTTAGGAAAAAATGATGTTGATTTAATTATATCTACACAGTTTTGTAATAAAACAAATGACATACAAGTATGCTACATAAAGGATTTACCTTTTAATTACAACTTTATTAGAGTTGGTAGAAAGATAGATGGTATAAAGTTTAATTGGAGGGAAAAAGGAAGTTAAGTAGTTTGGTGTATGTATTGAAATATTAATACATTGAGTTGTTTTATCATTATAAATTGTACATAGTATTGAGGGGGAAAATCATATGATGAGAGTATTAAAAGTTTTTAATAATAATGTGGTATCTATAATAACAGAAGATAAGAGAGAAGGAATAGTAACTGGAGCAGGAGTTGGCTTTGCTAAAAAGCCAGGTGATTTAGTAAATGAAAGTAAAGTTACTCAAAGCTTTTTTATTCAAAATGAAAAAAAGAAAAAGTTTTATTCATTTTTGGAAAGAACACCAATTGAATATTTTGAGATTTCAGAAGAGATTTTTTGTTATGCAGAAAAAAAGTTGAAGAAAAAGATGGATGCTTCCATGATGATTGCATTAACAGATCATATTAGTTTTGCAGTAGAAAGAGCAAAATGTGGAATGACAATGCCAAATTTAATTTTGAATGAAACACAAGTTTTATATAAAAAAGAGTTTGAAGTGGGCAAATGGGCTATAAATCATATAAAAAAGAAAACAAATTTTAAATTGTCAGAGGGAGAAGCAGGATATATAGCTATTCATATAATTGATGCTACTAATGGAGCCCCTGATAATGATGCAATAAAGATGATAGATACTGTTAAAAAGGTGATAAATATCATAGAAAAAACTTATAATATAAAAATAGGGAAGGAAACATTAAATTATTCAAGATTAGTTACTCATTTAAAATTTTTTATTCAAAGAATTAGTCAAGATGAAGAAGATGATAATGATTTTGTTGAGAAGATGTATGATAATTTAACAATAATGGATAAAAAGATAGTTAAATGTATAGATGATATAGCTTCTGCAATTGAGGAAGAATATGATTATACTTCTAATCAATCTGAGAAGGTATATCTTATGATGCATATTTTAAAGATTATTAGAAAGAACTAGTTATGAAGTGTATATGAAAGTTATTTAGAAATATTTAAGTATGTGATGCCAAGTCATGAAGGATTAGCAGTTAGATAAGGATAACAGTTAAATTTTTAGTTTTAGAAAATGTAAGAGAAGCAACATTGATTACTATGGATAGAAAAAGAATTGTTCCATAATATTGTGTATAAATAATTGTTGTATAAAAGCATTTATGTAAATTTGAATAGGATATATAATTTTGTTAATAATAAACTTTATTAATAAAAAATAGGAAGTGTTTTTATGATCAACATATTAGGTCAAGTTATGGTTTATGTATATAATCAAGATGAAGCAGTAAAGTTTTGGACTGAGAAAGTAGGGTTTACTGTTATATCAGAAGAAGATAATGGTGAAGGGATGAGGTGGATTGAAGTAGCACCTCAAAAGGATTCAGAAACAACTATTGTACTACATAATAAAGAAGTAATTGAAAAAATGAATTCAGGGATTAATTTAGGAACTCCATCATTATTATTTTTCACTAAAGATATAGAAAAGTTATATAAAAAGCTAACTAATAATAATGTAACAGTAGGGGAAATAATGGATATGCCTACAGGTAAAACATTTAATTTCGCAGATAGCGAAGAAAACTATTTTGCTGTAATTGAAAAAAATAAAATAAAATAAGAACTATGATTTAAAACAAAAGGTTTAATTTATAAATATAAGCCTTTTGTTTTTTTTCTTAGATTTAGTATAAAAAGTACTCAAATAATGAAAGAGGTAAGTTGTTTTAGTATAAGTAGAAATAGATGAATATATAAGGAGAGTTTATAGAGAAAAAATTATTGAAATAAAAAAAACAGTATATTATTATAAAATCTGTGAAAAAAGAAGATATAAGTTTAAACTAAATAATTTTATACAATTTTAGAGTACGGTTTATAAGCAGTCTCTTAGTGTTTTAGTATATATAAAGGAAGGGAGAATAAGAAATGATATATAGTATATTGATGACACTAAGAAAAAGTAAAGTTTTTATTGCAATGTTAATAGTCATTATGTGTACAATTATTTATCCAAAGACTGTAAGTGCTGAGGAAAATAAAGTAATTAGAGTAGGATTTCCAAATGTGAGTGGTTTTACGGAAAAAAAAGATGGGGGTTACACAGGATATGCCTATGAATATTTAAGAGAAATATCCATATATACAGGTTGGAAATATGAATTTGTAGAAAAGAACATTGAAGAACTTTTGGAAGACTTACAAAATGGTGAGATTGATATTTTGGCTGGAATGTTAAAAAATGAAGTGACTATGCAGATTTTTGACTTTCCTAAATATGATTCAGGTATGACATATACCACTTTGGCAGTTTTAGGCGATAATAGCTTTGATGAATCAAAATACAATATATTAGATGGAATGAAAGTGGGATATCTTGAAAAAAATGTGAATGGTCTAAATGATTTTAAGAAATTCTGTGAAGAAAATAAGATTAAGGATATTAACCTTATCTCATATTCAGGTGGTAATGAAAGGGAGTTTCTGTTAGAAAAAATGAAGGATGGAGAAGTAGATGCTATTATAGGGGGAGACTTAACTGTAGATAGTAACGAAAATGTTATTGCTAAATTTGGAGGAAATCCATATTACTTTGCTACCACCAAGGGAAATTCAGAAGTTATAGAGGGGTTAAATAGAGCTATTTATAAAATCAAAGACGATAATCCCTATTTTGATCAAATCCTTTATAATAAATACTTTGTGAATAATTATAATAATAATTTAGTAATGACTAAAGATGAGGTAAATTATATAAAAAATATGAATCCAATAAGGGCAGCATATGTTGATGGTTTAATGCCAATTCAATATTATGATGAAAGTACTAATCAACCAAAGGGGATTTTTGTTGATGCTATGAATTTAATATCTGAAAGAACTGGTATGAAATTTGATTATGTTAGAGCTAAAACCTATGATAAAGCCTATGAAATGATGAAAAATGGTGAAATTGATATAATTATAGGGGCGGTAAATGATTATTCAATTGCAGATAAATGTGATTTTATGCTAACAAAAGTATATTTAGATTTTCAGGTATTAAAAGTAGTAAATAATGAAAAAAACAAGAATGAAGATAAAGAGATAATTGCTTTGCCAATAGGTCATGATCCTATTAATTTAACTGATGAATGTGAAATTAAATATTATAGTAATATTGAAGAATGTTTAAGGGCTGTTGATGAAGGTATAGTAACATCAACTTATGGTAATAGTTATTCTATATCTAATTATAGTGCAGTGGGACACTATAACAATATAAAAGTTATTTATACTGGAGAGGAAATTAAAGTATCAGTTGGAATATCAAACAAAATGGATAGTTATGCAAGAGATATTCTTAATAAAGCTGTGTATAGTTTATCCGATAAGGATATAGAAAATATTGCTCAGAAAAATATATTAAATATTAAGCATTCTAGTAGTATAAAAGATTTTTTCTATACTAATTTAGTTTTATGTTTAACTATAATTAGTATAGTCATGATTATAATTTTTATATTAATTTATATAATATTCAAAATGAGGTTGAATAAAATAAAGGAAGATAAGCAAAGATTATTTGAAAAAACACAGATAGATTCATTAACGGGAGTTTACAATAGAGAAGCCTGTGAGAAATTAGTTATGGAATATTTAAAGGAAAAAGATGTCTCATTATATTGCGCGTTTATTATCATAGATATAGACTATTTTAAACAGATAAATGATCGCTTAGGACATAAGATAGGAGATGATTTATTGGTGCATTTTAGCAAAATATTAAAAGAGTCTTTTTCAGATAAGGATATTGTTTCTCGTTTAGGAGGAGATGAATTTATTGTTTTTATAAAAGATATTGAGGAAAATAATATAGGCAATATTGAAGAAACGCTAAAGAAAGTGTGTAAGTTAATGGATAAGGAAATAGAGCATAATGGTATTAATCAAAGGATATCTCTTAGTTTAGGTTGCGTTATGACAAAACTTAATATGAACTTTAATAAATTATATACTATTGCCGATGAAACATTGTATGAAGTAAAGCGTAACGGCAAGAATGGGTATAAACTAAAAAAGCTTAATTAACTTACTAGCCGTGCACTTATATTATATAGGGGTACGGTTTTTTATTTTTTGATGACTAATTGTAAAATGAAATTGAACTAATTAAAAAATCAATAGTGGATTATTCTGTGTTATGATTTAATCGCCAAACCAAAACATACACGGAGGATAATCACTATGGATCACTCAAATATTAATACAGAATCACGTAAAAATAAACACTTAAATTTTTCAGAACATATGACTATAGAGCTTCGTTTAAAAGATGGATTTTCAATATTTTTTATATTGCAATACTAGGATATTATAAAGTAACAATAAAGTAGAAGATGGAAGTGGAATATTATCTAAACACAAAAAAAGATAAGTACCAAGGGGGGAACTTATCTTTTTTTATTTTTGTTTTCTTAAATATGAAAGTTAATATTGAATAATAACTTTTAGGCACAACGTCATTATTCATTTGATATTTTTATTATAAAAAAATGATTTTATGAAAAAAAGGTGCTAAATTTAACAAAAAAAGTGTAAGATTTTAAACTAATATTATAAGAAGATTGACATAAAAAAAAGAGGATTCTATCATAAAAATATCCATTTATAACATTTAATAGATGTTTTATGTTTAGGAGTGATTATTATAAAAAATGTATTAATAAGGGTATAACTTTTTACGAATCTTCACTAAATATTCGTATATTATGTGGACCAAATGATGGTGGTTGGTTTGATCCAATTAGACCAAGATAATTTAGGAGGTATAGATGAAACTTTCGTTTTATTATAAACTTTCAGATTTGGAAAAATATAAGAGGTTAAAAAAATTTTGGCCGGTATATGTTATTGGTATCATAATTTTTTATTGGAAACTTGACTTTTGGTTAGCTTCAATAATATCAGTTATATTAGCTTTGGTAACAATAACAAATATATATTATTTAAATAAAAAAGCTAATTGAAAGGAGTGAGATGAGAAAAAAGATTCCGTTTTTATCAACGGAAATTTACTTGTTATTTCTAGGGGTAATATCGGTAATTGCTTTTGTTATAGGAAATTTAATTTTTGGATTAAAATGTATATCCTTATTTAAATAATCCTTTAAGAACATATATAGAAACTTTCTATAATGAGATAAGTACAACTGGTGATTATGACAGAGCATTTATGAACTTAAAGAATAAAGCAGAAAGTGAAAGATTAAAAGAAGCTCTTTTAATACTTAATGGTAAATTAATTAGAGATAAAGATATAGAACTAGCAATACAGGATTTCAATGATAAATTTGATAATCCTTATATAGAGTTTTTGTGTGCAATAATCAAGTCAGGAATTGAAAGTGGTTTTATAGTCAATTATTACTTTAACATGAACGTGCCCGGATGGGCTATTTTTTTTTTGCTTAATTAGTGTTGCACTTGATATTGTAATTTATCTTTAAAGAAAATTGAATATGTAAATAAAGAGTTTTATTGTTGCTTGTGTGGAAATATATTACAATATAAATGTGTTAACTAATATTATTAAGTGCTAGGGTGTGATTATTCTAAATATGGGATTCTAATAATAATGGGTTTATAAAGGGGAAATTTATGGGTGAAAATATTAAGAAAATTATTAAGTATGTAGCAATAATTTTAGGGACGATTCTTTTTTTACTTGGAACAGTTGTTTTTATAGGTTTATCAGGGATCACAGAGACTTTTAATACTGTATCAGCAGTACTTTTAGTTTTAATACCTTTAAGTATTTATTCATTCTATAAGAAAAAGAAGTTAAAGGGATTTTATTTCATTGTATTATCCATTCTTCTAATAGTTGTAATAGATACATATAGTAAGGTAAATATTAGAACCTATGGTGCTGAAAGTGCTGTAATGTCAGTAGAAGAAAGGTTAAATATTATAATGGAAGAAGCTGATTTAAGCGATCAGGAGAAAAAAGGAAGACATTATAATAACGAAAAACAATATGAAATTAGTAAATTATCATCTTATGAAATAGTAGAGAAAAAAGGAAATAAAATATATCATTATAACGATACTAAGGAAAATATAAAAACTATGGAGCTTATAGAGGAAATCTTAAATGAAAATTCTCATAAGATAGAAAAAATATTTAATTGTAGTACTCCTAGTGAAATCAATATTGTAATTAGATATGATAGTAGCGCAGACAGTGTGGCAGAGGTTAATGGTGCAAATATGCTTATGGTTACGCCATTTAATGAAATTTCATATGATAAAGAGTATTGTACAAATGTAATATTACATGAATATGCTCACGTAATTACTATGGAAAAGTTAGATCAATTTGGTGGACTTGGATTTGGAGATATGCCAGCTTGGTTTGCAGAGGGATTGGGTACTTGGGTAGCTGTAAATTTAGGTACTGAGCAAATTGATGAAGAAGGGCTTTATAAAGTTGATTTAACTTCAGAAGTTTATGGCACTACAAAATTGCAGATTAGTAATTACTATGGTTCTTGCTATAAAGTAGTGGATGAGATAATAAAAGAAGCTGGGCTAGAAGGTATAGAAAAATGCATTGAAATATGGGCAAAGGGAAATTCAGAGGATGCATTGAAAGTGGTTACTGGTAAAACATTAGAGGATTATTATTATATATTTGATTAATACAATAATTCAGTACATATACATAAAGTTACAAACAAAATGGTGAAAGGGGAAGGTTATGTGGGAGTGATTTTAGATGGAACCAATATTGGTTATTTAGCACTGGCGATAGTTTTTAGTATTATTATTAATTTAAGGATGATAAAAGAAGTAAAAAAGAAAAGTGGGGTAAAAAGCATACTTTTTGGGTTATTCATAACATTAATAGGTATTTTCATAAGTACCATTGTCAAGGATGTAAAAATTGATAATTTCTTTTTGATAATAGCATGCTATTTTGTGCCAACATATTTTCTTGTAAGTGGAGTTATGCTAGCTATAATAGGTTATTTAAAAGAGGAATAGAAAGATTATGAAATTAAATTTAATACAGTGGTATAAGTAATTATATTCAAAAAAACAGCTAGTTAAGGTTATGAAAAAATACCTTTAACTAGCTCGTTTTAATTAGTAACTAACAAAAAAGTGCGTACTTTTCATAAAATATATAAAGTATATAATAAATATAGAAATAGTATAATGTTTATTTAAAGGAGAATAATGATATGAAAAAAGAAATAGAAGTATTTGATTATGCTGCTGAAATTATGAAAGCTGTTAAAAAAGGAGTTTTGGTAACCACAAAGGTAGGGGATAAGGTTAATTCTATGACTGTCTCTTGGGGAACTATTGGAATTGAGTGGGGAAAACCTATTTTCACAATTTTTGTAAGAGAGAACCGTTTTACAAAAGATCAACTTGAAAAGAATCCTGAATTCACTGTAAATATTCCAATGGGTGAATTTGATAGAAAAATATTAGGTGTATGTGGAACGAAATCAGGTCGTACAAATGATAAAATTGGTGAACTTAACTTATCCCTTGAAGAGCCTAAAAGCATTTCAGTTCCAGGGATAAAAGAGCTTCCATTAACACTTGAATGCAAGGTTATATACAAACAAAAGCAAGATAAGAATGAGATTACAGAAGAAAATTTAAAAGCCTGTTATCCACAAGATGTAGATGGTTCATTCCATGGAGCAAATAGAGATTTTCATACAGCATACTATGGTGAAATTGTTAGCGCTTATATTATAGAATAGATGAGAAAATAAATAGTAAGGATGATGAAAACAAATAACTACAAATACAGAATGTATTATATATTAGAGAATATATTGAAAAGAAATAAAATTTACCTTATAATGATAAAAAAACTTATTAGATAACTATAAAGAAATATACTGGAGGATAAAGATGGCTGGAAATAAAGTAGTATGTCATTGTAAGAACGTAAGCTATATAGATATTAGAAAGGCAATGATTGCAGGTGCACGTACTGTAGAAGAAATAAAAGAGATGACAGGAGCAGGTACTGCTTGTGGTGGTTGCGTTAAAGAAATAGAAAAGATTTTAGCATCTGTTTGTGGATGTAAAGGAACTTCATTAGAATCAGTAGTAGAAGCAGTCAAAAATGGTGCTGATACAGTTGAAAAGGTTGGAGAAGTTACAGGTGCAGGTACTCAATGTGGAAGATGTAAGGCTTTAGTACAAAACATAATTGAATTAAAAAGATAAAGTAAAATAATCTGTATATATAACTAGAATCCCCATAAATAATATTATTTATGGGGATTCATTTTTATAATGACGTTGTAGGAATGGCAAGACCATTTATAATAGTTAGTATTACAGAATATGGTATAATAAAAAGTACAAAACTAACAGTTAAGTAGGAATTTCACTACTAATTTAATTGGGGGAAAGTAATGGATTATTATACAGCTGCAAAAAAGTTTATATTAAAGAATTCAAGACCACTAGATATGGCAAGATGGAACTATTTATTTGAAGATGGAAGTAAGGAAGATGTAATTAAGGTTTTAAAGACATACCAAAATGACGATGGTGGATTTGCCAATGCACTAGAACCTGATTGTTGGAATATTAACTCAACACCATTGCAAACATGGGTAGCAACTCAAATAATTAAAGAAATTAATTTAGATGATAAAAACCATCCAATAATAAAAGGAATTTTAGATTATTTATCTTCTAAGGATGAATTTGATGGACATAGATGGCATGGCTTAAATACAGTAGTAACAAATGACAATTATCCTCATGCACCTTGGTGGTCTTATAAGCAAAAGCAAGAATTAACATATAATCCTACGGCGAGCCTAATAGGTTTTATATTGAAATATGCAGAAAAAGATACTGCTATATATAGGTCAGCATGTGAGTTATCAAAAGAAGCTTATAATTATTTTAAAAAGAATTTTCCTTTAGAATCTATGCATGAAAGTGCTTGCTTTGTAGAGTTATACCATTATATGAAAGAGTGCTCTATTTTTAATTTATTGGATATGGAAGAATTTAAAAAATTGTTGCAAAAACAAATTAAGCAAGTTATAACATACGACACTAAAATATGGAGTACTGATTATATATGTAAACCATCATTGTTCATAAATAGTAAATCAAGTGATTTTTATTTAGAAAACAAGGAGATATGTGATTTTGAATACCAATTTATTTTAAAGACTCAAAATGAGGATGGTTCTTGGGGAGTTACATGGGAGTGGAATGATTATCCTGAAGAATGGGCTATAAGTAAAAACTGGTGGAAGTCAGATATTATTATAAAAAATATTAAGTACATTAGAGAATTTAAATTATAAATTATGCTATATAAATGAGTGTTTTTAGGATGTCAAATACTTTTGACATGAGTAAAATAGCCACTATCAAAGACTTTTGATAGTAGAAATTCATTTCAGGTTATAGACTGATAGTGCAGGAGGACATTTTATGAAGATTGGAAAACAAATAAGAAAATATAGAACAGAGATGGAGCTTTCACAGGATGAACTAGCTGAAAAGATTTTTGTATCTCGTCAAACTATTTCAAATTGGGAAAACAATAAGAACTACCCTGATGTGAAAAGCTTATTATTGCTAAGCTCTCTTTTTAGTGTATCTCTTGACATATTAGTTAAAGGAGACCTTGAAGAAATGAAGGAAAAAATTAAATCAGAAGACATTAAGGAATTTAACCATCTAAGTAGCATCTTTGCTGTGTTATTATTAGCAACTATTTTATTACCTGTTCCACTTGTACACTTTTTTGGGAAGATTGGAATGGGAATTTGGGGAGTAATTGCAATAGTTGCATTTTGCTATTCCTTGAAGGTTGAAAAATACAAAAAGAAGTTTGATATCCAAACATATAAAGAAATTCTTGCTTTTATGGATGGAAAGAATATGGACGAGCCTCAAAAAAATCAAGAGTATGGAAAACGACCATATCAGAAAATTTTCTTAGCAGTAGGCGCTGGGACATTGGCAGTAGTAGTAGCCGTAATTATGGCTATTATTATAAAACTTTAAAATATATAAGCTCTAATTAATATACCCTATTATTCAAAAGAGAATATGGGGTATTTTTTTATTCCTTACCTTAAGTAAGAAGGGAATAGATATTTATTTTTCTGTGACTTGGAGCTTGTGACGGAACAAGCAAAATAAATATCCACCCCACCTATAAATTAAAATGCAAAGTACACTATACAACTATGGTAAAATTTGCTATAATCATATTGCAAAGCTTACTTTGCAATATGGAGGTGTTACTTTGAAAACAAGAATTGCTGAATTGCGAAAGAAACATAAAATTTCGCAAGAAGAACTTGCTTTAGCTGTGGGAGTTACAAGGCAAACTATAACTTCTTTAGAGGTTGAAAAGTATACTGCATCCTTGGTTTTAGCTTATAAGATTGCCAAATACTTTGGCACTACCATAGAGGATATATTTGATTTTTCAGAGGTGGAGGAAATATAAAATGGATAAGTTTAAAAAAGACTTGCAAACAAGAATAAGAATGCTAGTTTGTTACAACAGTATATTAATAATAATTGTGTCTTTTGGCCTTTTTCACCCTACTGCTGGACAAAGTGAATTTACATTAGGATTTATGTCTGGCGTTAATGTGGGACTATATATAGCTGTTCAAGCCTTACTAATTTATTTAGTGTTTAAGTATCAAGGAGCCCTTAGAAAAGAAGATAAATTGAGGGAACTATATATTTATGAAAATGATGAACGTCGTAAATATATACGTACTCACATAGGTGGAGTTGGTATAAATATCATTTTAGGGGGCTTGGCAATAGGAATGATCATATCAGGATTTTATAATGAAACAGTATTTTTTGTATTACTTTCAACTTTGATGTTCAGTGCATTAGTGAAAGGAATATTAAAGGTGTACTTTAATAGAAAGATATAAGGAGGTGTATGTTCTATGAAAAGAAAATTACTAGCTTTATCATCACCAGTGGGAATAATATTATTATTAATCTATACTATTGGAAAGCGTTTTATTGGTGAGTATCCAGATATTGTAGCTTATCCTATGATGGTTGTTAGTATTGTTCTAATGATAATTGGAATAGCTTATAATGGGTATTGTTTTGGAAAGAAAAAAAGTCCATATGACTTTAAGTCCTAATTAAAAATTGGAAGGATAGGCTCCAAGGAGGGGCTTATCCTTTTTGTTAACACCAATAATATATATGTTATAATGGATTAATAAAAAGTTATAGGAGATACAGATGGAGAAATATTCACAAAATGAACTAGATGCAACAGTAAGATTTATATCTTCTACTATAAGTAAGTGCGAAAAGATGCAGTTAAAGTTTGTAGAAGGTACATCACAACACTCACTATTAAAAAATAGAATAAAGGCATTATATATTTCAAAAGTTTTGATAGAAAATGATACTGATATTAGTATGTACACTAAAGAAGACTTGGAAAAAGCCTTACCACCTGTTGTTTCAATTATAAATAAAACAGAAAAGGCTCAAATAAAATATGAAGAAGGAACTGCTCAATTTAGAAGATTTGCTCCTATTATAAGAGCTATGTATATTTCAAAAGCATTTATAGAGAATGAACTAGAGAAACGAGGGTAGAAAACATGAAGAAAAAAGTAGCATTTATATGTGTCCACAATTCTTGTAGATCACAAATGGCAGAGGCTTTAGGAAAAAAGTTTGCAGGAGATGTGTTTTATTCATATTCAGCAGGCACAGAAAAGAAGCCTCAGATTAATCAAGATGCAGTTAGAATAATTAAAGATTTATATGATATTGATATGAATGAAACTCAAAAATCTAAGTTATTATCAGATATACCAACTGTAGATATAGTTATAAAGATGGGATGTAATGTTGTATGTCCTTATTTACCTGCAAATCATATTGAAGATTGGGGATTGGAAGATCCAACTGGTAAATCAGATGAAGAGTTTATTAAGGTAGCAAGAGTAATTGAAGAAAAGGTTAAGAACCTTGCACTTAGAATTCAAAATGGAGAAGTTTAATTAAAAAAGGTGTGGCGGATATTTATTTCCCTTGTTCCGTCGCATAGTCCATAGATATTTATTTTTCGTGTTCCGTCGCAAGCTCCAAGTCACAGAAAAATAAATATCTATTCCCTTCTTACTTAAGGTAAGGAAATTATAAAATTACTATCCTTTATTTTATATTTTTTAATATGAAAATGTAATAATACCTTTGATTTATAGCTAATTGAAATTTTATAATTTACTAGACAGTAAAAAAAGAAAAGATAAGTACCAGGGGGGAACTTATCTTTCTCACAAACAACCAATAATGATTCGGCACAAATCACTATTTAATGTAATTATAATCTATGGTTTGTACCAAAAAAAGGTACTAAATTTAATAAAATGGTGTTAGTATTTAAAAACGATTTGGAGGTGAACTATGAAGTTTATTAGATTATTATCTAAAGATGATAAAATATTTAGTGAAGCTATGAAGTTATATGGAAAAAGCTTTCCTTCTCATGAACAAAGAGAAATTGAATCTCAAAAAGAAATATTAAAGGATGAGGAATATCATTTTGATTTAATTTATGATAATGATAGCTTTGTAGGTATTGTGCTTTATTGGGAAACATCAAATTACATATATATTGAGCATTTTTGCGTAGAGCCTAATATGCGTAATAAAAAGTATGGGGAAAAAGCACTTGAATTACTTAAGGAAAAGAAAAAGACAGTAATCTTAGAAATTGACCCGCCTATAGATGAGATGTCTATTAGAAGAAAGTCATTTTATACAAGGGTTGGATATAAAGAAAACAAATTCAATCATATCCATCCCCCATATAGCCAATTAAATAAAGGTCATTCACTATCAGTTATGTCATATCCTAATCTTTTGACTGAAATTGAATATGATAATTTTAATTCCTATTTAAATGATAGAGTTATGAACATTTCTTATTAAGAAGATATAAATACATTACCTTTACCCACTATTACTATTCTATAATCTGGCTTCAAAGGTAGTAGATTATATTTATCAGAATTCTGGGAAAGATGAATTGATTGTAATAAATTTTGGTTTTCGTCAAATAGCTGAATAAAAGCAGTGTTCTCTTTAGAAACATTTTGAACTATATATTTATTATCAGATGAAAAGTTAAAGTCAGTTGCTTTATAAACACCTTCTTCAAATATGTTTACAGCAGATACTAACTGAGGAGAGACACAAAATAATAGTGATAAAGAAATTAAGGATATACTTATAATTTTTTTCATTAAAACAAAACCACCTTTCGGTATTATTTTATCTAAGTATATATTTAAATATACAAAATTGAAGAGGTGGCATAAGTTAAGAGTAATTATTTCTATATTCTTGTGGAGAAAGATTATATATAGATTGAAATTTCTTATAAAAAAAGCAAAGATTGTCATAACCTATAGTATTTGCAATTTCGTAAATAGGCATATCACTATTAGTTAGATAAAAGCAAGCTTCAGACATTTTTTGCATAATAACCAAATTCTTAAATGAACGTCCAGTATTCTTTTTAATAAAAGAACTTAAATAGTTAGGATGAAATGAAAAATGGGCGGCTGTCTTTTCTAAAGTAATATCATGATAGTTGTTTTCAATATACGAAAGTATTTCAAATAACAAGTTAGTTGATTTAGAACTATCAATATTATATTTTTTATCTTGATATAGACGAAGCATTTCGCAAAAAAGAATAACCATGTAAGAGTCTATAATTTCATTTCTGCAAAGCTGCTTCTCATAATTTTCACATAAAATATTTTGTATTATAGAATGAATATTCGATTCTAAGCAATTATCCAACAAAAGATATTGATCATGAGTGGTATTATCTGATAATGCATTTATAAGAAAATCATTTATAATACTGTTTTTACCAAGACGTGATAAAAAGCTTGTTGAGAAGTATTGCTTTCTCATTACTATACTTATAATAATATCATTTGAATTTAAATATTTAATTTCATGTGGCACGTTAGTATCTAGCAAACAAATACTTCCTTGTTTCATATGTATCTCTTTACCTGAGATTATTTGAGTACATTCACCACTATATACGTATAATAGCTCTATTACAGTATGAATATGTAGTGGAATGTGAGTAAACCTTGATTCTTTATGTATAGATACATTATTATTTTTAAGTAAAGTATCAAATTTAAATAAATATATATCCTTATCATCAATGCGTACTTTAGGTATATTTTTATATCTTTTAGATAATAGAGAATTATTATTTAGATGGTTTAGCTCACTTTCAGTTTCATTAAATAGAAATTCTTCCATTGAAGCTACATTCATAAATTATCACCTCTATTAAAAAATAACATCTTAAGTTTGGTAAGTCAATAAAAGGTATAAGGTAATTGTGTGTAAAGGTTTTAGAGGATATTATAAGAGTACAGAGCGTTCTAGGTTATATAAAGGAGAGAAAGATAATGATGGATAAATTAACTAACTTTTTAGAGAATAAACTAAGTCCTATGTTTGCAAAGTTTGCTGATAATAAATACCTTCAAGCAATATCAGGAAGTTTTTTTAGAACATTACCAGTAATTATTATAGGTTCAGTATTTACATTAATAGCTAACTTTCCAATAAAAGTGTATATTAACTTTTTAAAGTCTGTAGGGATTTATGAAGTTTTAAATAGTGTTGGAAATGCAACTACAAATTCTATATCTTTATTTACAGCATTTTTTGCAGCTTTTTGTTTAGCAGATAAATTTAAGGTGAAAGGAAAGTCTGCATGTGGACTTTTAGGATTGGTTTCATTTTTAATATTAACACCTATGTCTGTAACTGTAGAAGGTGTTGAAAAGCCAATTTCCGCAATATCAACAACATACTTTGGATCTAATTCATTATTTGTTGCGCTTATTGTTGGTTTAGTAATAGGTAGAATATATATTTTTGTAACAGAAAAGGGATGGGAGATAAAGATGCCAGCAGGAGTCCCTCCAATGGTTGCTAATTCCTTTTCTTCTATTATAGCAGGAGTAATAACTATAACTTTCACTGTTGTGGTACATGCAATTTTTGTAGCTACACCATATGGAAATATTCATAGTTTTATTACAGAAATGGTACAAGCTCCTATGCTTAAGTTAGGTAATTCATTCTGGTTTTTTGTTGGATTATATATGTTTATGAACTTATGTTGGTTTTTTGGAATACATGGTGCAGCAGTATATGCAGCTGTTCAACCAATAGTAGTAGGAATTAACCTTCAAAACTTAGAAGCTTTCCAAGTAGGAGCTCAATTGCCTAATATGTATGCTAACTGGGTTCTGTTTTTAAAGATTGGTGGTTTAGGTACAACTGTAGGGTTGTGTATATTTATGGCTTTTAGAGCAAGGTCTAATAGATACAAATCTCTTGGAAGGATGGCTTTAATTCCATCACTATTTAATATTAATGAGCCTCTATGCTTTGGTATGCCATTAATGCTAAATCCAATGATGTTCTTACCACTAGTATTAAATCCATTAGTAACAGGAACTATAGCATATTTTGCAATGAGTAGTGGACTTGTAGGTTATACAACAGGAGCATCATTACCTTGGACAACCCCTCCACTTATCAATTCATTCCTACAAGGTGGAGTAGGAGTTATGTTATTACAATTAGTATGTTTACTAGTAGCAACAGCAATGTATATACCATTCTTTAAAGTATTAGATAAAAAGGCAGTAGAAGAAGAATCAAAAATTGAGGCAGGTGTAGAGTAATGTTAAAAGGTTTTAAAGAAGAATTTCTATGGGGAGGAGCTATAGCGGCATCTCAAGCAGAAGGGGCATATAATCAAGGTGGTAAAGGTCTTGATACTCAAGATTTAAGATATTTTGATGCGGCTTGGACAAAGGAAGAAAGAGCAGATAAAAAGAATAAGAGAATTAATAAAGAGAAGTTTGAAAAAGCATTAACGGACAAAGATTCGGTTCATTATCCATTTAGATGGGGAATAGATTTTTATAATACTTATAAGGAAGATGTAAAGCTATTTCATGAGTTAGGTATTAAGATTTTAAGAACATCTATTAGTTGGGCTAGAATTTTCCCAAATGGGGATGATGAATCTCTAAATGAAGAAGGAATACAATTTTATATAAATTTATTTGATGAATGCCATAAGTATGGAATCAAGGTTTTTGCAACAATTTTGCACTATAATATTCCAGTAAATTTAGTGTTAAAATATGGCGGATGGAAAAGTAGAAAAACTGTAGATTTCTACGTGAAGTATGCTAAGACATTATTTGAAAGGTTAGGAAGAAGAGTAGACTATTGGTTACCATTTAATGAATTTAATGCAGGTAAGTTTAATCCTTATAATGGAGTATGTCTAATAGAAGATGAAGAGGAGAATTATGAAAGTGCAATATTCCAATGTTTACATCATCAATTCTTAGCTAATGCATTAACTATAAAAGCAGCTCATGAAATATTACCAGGTTCTATGGTAGGGGGGATGATTGCAAGATTTACAACCTATCCTGCAACTTGTAAACCAGAAGATGTTATGCAAATGATATTAGATGACCAGTATTCTAATTGGTTCTATTTAGATGTAATGGCAAGGGGTAAATATCCTGCTTATATGGATAGATTTTTTAATGAACAAAATATCAATATTCATATGGAAGAGGGAGATGCTGAAATTATTAAAGAAAACACCATTGATTTTGTTTCTTTCTCATACTACTTCTCACAAGTATCCACTGTTGAACAAGGATGGGAAAAAACAAGTGGTAATTTAATTATGGCTAATAAAAATCCATATCTTGAATCTAGTGAGTGGGGATGGCAAAAGGATCCTATTGGATTAAGAATAACATTAAATCAAGTTTATGATAGATATCAATTACCTATTTTTATTGCAGAAAATGGACTTGGTGCTAAAGATGTTCTAGAAGAGGATGGAAGTATTCACGATCCATATAGAATTGATTATTTAAAAGAACATATAGAGCAAATGAAGGAAGCTGTAATAGATGGTGTAGACTTATTAGGATATACAATGTGGGGCTTTATTGATATAGTATCATGTGGCCCTATGGAAGTGTCTAAAAGATATGGAGTAATATACGTAGATCATGATGATGAAGGAAAAGGTACGAAGAAACGTTATAAAAAAGACTCTTTCTATTGGTATAAGAAATGTATTGAATCAAATGGTGAAATATTAGATTAGTAAATTAAATATAATCAGAAGTAAAGAAGGCCAGGAAATTAGTTTTCCTGGTCTTTTATATGTACAAATAAATATTTATATATTGTTTTAAATATATAA
>OBZL01000116.1_pt1 | contig 25763 bp, 23 predicted proteins | sample 1476921 | NCBI WGS metagenome assembly OBZL01 (sample SAMEA2580239, study PRJEB22360) | human gut metagenome | biome: human gut; feature: human-associated habitat; material: faeces | place: Denmark | collected 2008/2010
AAAGAAAAAGCAGACCTTCGTCTTATTTATATTGCTCTAGCTCATATCATTAAATTTAGAGGGCATTTCCTAATTGAGGATGATAGCTTTGATGTCAGGAATACAGACATTTCAAAACAATATCAAGATTTTTTAGAAATCTTTAATACAACTTTTGAAAATAATGATTTGTTATCTCAAAACGTTGACGTAGAGGCAATACTAACAGATAAGATTAGCAAGTCTGCGAAGAAAGATCGTATTTTAGCGCAGTATCCTAACCAAAAATCTACTGGCATTTTTGCAGAATTTTTGAAATTGATTGTCGGAAATCAAGCTGACTTCAAGAAATATTTCAATTTGGAGGATAAAACGCCGCTTCAATTCGCTAAGGATAGCTACGATGAAGATTTAGAAAATCTTCTTGGACAGATTGGTGATGAATTTGCAGACTTATTCTCAGCAGCGAAAAAGTTATATGATAGTGTCCTTTTGTCTGGCATTCTTACAGTAATCGACCTCAGTACCAAGGCGCCACTTTCAGCTTCTATGATTCAGCGTTATGATGAACATAGAGAGGACTTGAAACAGTTAAAACAATTCGTAAAAGCTTCATTGCCGGAAAAATATCAAGAAATATTTGCTGATTCATCAAAAGATGGCTACGCTGGTTATATTGAAGGTAAAACTAATCAAGAAGCTTTTTATAAATACCTGTCAAAATTGTTGACCAAGCAAGAAGATAGCGAGAATTTTCTTGAAAAAATCAAGAATGAAGATTTCTTGAGAAAACAAAGGACCTTTGATAATGGCTCAATTCCACACCAAGTCCATTTGACAGAGCTGAAAGCTATTATCCGCCGTCAATCAGAATACTATCCCTTCTTGAAAGAGAATCAAGATAGGATTGAAAAAATCCTTACCTTTAGAATTCCTTATTATATCGGGCCACTAGCACGTGAGAAGAGTGATTTTGCATGGATGACTCGCAAAACAGATGACAGTATTCGACCTTGGAATTTTGAAGACTTGGTTGATAAAGAAAAATCTGCGGAAGCTTTTATCCATCGTATGACCAACAATGATTTTTATCTTCCTGAAGAAAAAGTTTTACCAAAGCATAGTCTTATTTATGAAAAATTTACGGTCTATAATGAGTTGACTAAGGTTAGATATAAAAATGAGCAAGGTGAGACTTATTTTTTTGATAGCAATATTAAACAAGAAATCTTTGATGGAGTATTCAAGGAACATCGTAAGGTATCCAAGAAGAAGTTGCTAGATTTTCTGGCTAAAGAATATGAGGAGTTTAGGATAGTAGATGTTATTGGTCTAGATAAAGAAAATAAAGCTTTCAACGCCTCATTGGGAACTTACCACGATCTCGAAAAAATACTAGACAAAGATTTTCTAGATAATCCAGATAATGAGTCTATTCTGGAAGATATCGTCCAAACTCTAACATTATTTGAAGACAGAGAAATGATTAAGAAGCGTCTTGAAAACTATAAAGATCTTTTTACAGAGTCACAACTAAAAAAACTCTATCGTCGTCACTATACTGGCTGGGGACGATTGTCTGCTAAGTTAATCAATGGTATTCGAGATAAAGAGAGTCAAAAAACAATCTTGGACTATCTTATTGATGATGGTAGATCTAATCGCAACTTTATGCAGTTGATAAATGATGATGGTCTATCTTTCAAATCAATTATCAGTAAGGCACAGGCTGGTAGTCATTCAGATAATCTAAAAGAAGTTGTAGGTGAGCTTGCAGGTAGCCCTGCTATTAAAAAGGGAATTCTACAAAGTTTGAAAATTGTTGATGAGCTTGTTAAAGTCATGGGATACGAACCTGAACAAATTGTGGTTGAGATGGCGCGTGAGAATCAAACAACAAATCAAGGTCGTCGTAACTCTCGACAACGCTATAAACTTCTTGATGATGGCGTTAAGAATCTAGCTAGTGACTTGAATGGCAATATTTTGAAAGAATATCCTACGGATAATCAAGCGTTGCAAAATGAAAGACTTTTCCTTTACTACTTACAAAACGGAAGAGATATGTATACAGGGGAAGCTCTAGATATTGACAATTTAAGTCAATATGATATTGACCACATTATTCCTCAAGCTTTCATAAAAGATGATTCTATTGATAATCGTGTTTTGGTATCATCTGCTAAAAATCGTGGAAAGTCAGATGATGTTCCTAGCCTTGAAATTGTAAAAGATTGTAAAGTTTTCTGGAAAAAATTACTTGATGCTAAGTTAATGAGTCAGCGTAAGTATGATAATTTGACTAAGGCAGAGCGCGGAGGCCTAACTTCCGATGATAAGGCAAGATTTATCCAACGTCAGTTGGTTGAGACACGACAAATTACCAAGCATGTTGCCCGTATCTTGGATGAACGCTTTAATAATGAGCTTGATAGTAAAGGTAGAAGGATCCGCAAAGTTAAAATTGTAACCTTGAAGTCAAATTTGGTTTCAAATTTCCGAAAAGAATTTGGATTCTATAAAATTCGTGAAGTTAACAATTATCACCATGCACATGATGCCTATCTTAATGCAGTAGTTGCTAAAGCTATTCTAACCAAATATCCTCAGTTAGAGCCAGAATTTGTCTACGGCGACTATCCAAAATATAATAGTTACAAAACGCGTAAATCCGCTACAGAAAAGCTATTTTTCTATTCAAATATTATGAACTTCTTTAAAACTAAGGTAACTTTAGCGGATGGAACCGTTGTTGTAAAAGATGATATTGAAGTTAATAATGATACGGGTGAAATTGTTTGGGATAAAAAGAAACACTTTGCGACAGTTAGAAAAGTCTTGTCATACCCTCAGAACAATATCGTGAAGAAGACAGAGATTCAGACAGGTGGTTTCTCTAAGGAATCAATCTTGGCGCATGGTAACTCAGATAAGTTGATTCCAAGAAAAACGAAGGATATTTATTTAGATCCTAAGAAATATGGAGGTTTTGATAGTCCGATAGTAGCTTACTCTGTTTTAGTTGTAGCTGATATCAAAAAGGGTAAAGCACAAAAACTAAAAACAGTTACGGAACTTTTAGGAATTACCATCATGGAGAGGTCCAGATTTGAGAAAAATCCATCAGCTTTCCTTGAATCAAAAGGCTATTTAAATATTAGGGCTGATAAACTAATTATTTTGCCCAAGTATAGTCTGTTCGAATTAGAAAATGGGCGTCGTCGATTACTTGCTAGTGCTGGTGAATTACAAAAAGGTAATGAGCTAGCCTTACCAACACAATTTATGAAGTTCTTATACCTTGCAAGTCGTTATAATGAGTCAAAAGGTAAACCAGAGGAGATTGAGAAGAAACAAGAATTTGTAAATCAACATGTCTCTTATTTTGATGACATCCTTCAATTAATTAATGATTTTTCAAAACGAGTTATTCTAGCAGATGCTAATTTAGAGAAAATCAATAAGCTTTACCAAGATAATAAGGAAAATATATCAGTAGATGAACTTGCTAATAATATTATCAATCTATTTACTTTTACCAGTCTAGGAGCTCCAGCAGCTTTTAAATTTTTTGATAAAATAGTTGATAGAAAACGCTATACATCAACAAAAGAAGTACTTAATTCTACCCTAATTCATCAATCTATTACTGGACTTTATGAAACACGTATTGATTTGGGTAAGTTAGGAGAAGATTGATATGGCAGGTTGGCGAACCGTTGTTGTAAATACACATTCTAAGCTCTCTTATAAAAATAATCATCTGATTTTTAAAGATTCTTATCAGACGGAAATGATTCATCTATCAGAGATTGACATTCTAATCATGGAAACAACAGATATCGTTTTGTCGACCATGCTGATTAAACGTTTGGTTGATGAAAATATTTTAGTTATATTTTGTGACGATAAACGCTTGCCAACAGCTATGTTAATGCCGTACTATGCCAGACATGATTCGAGTTTACAATTATCTAGGCAGATGTCATGGATTGAAGATGTCAAAGCAGATGTTTGGACATCAATTATTGCACAAAAAATTTTGAATCAGTCTTTTTATCTCGGTGAGTGTTCTTTCTTTGAAAAATCCCAGTCTATTATGAATCTCTACCATGACTTAGAACCTTTTGATCCTTCTAATCGTGAGGGGCATGCTGCTAGGATTTATTTCAATACACTTTTTGGAAATGATTTTTCAAGAGAGCAGGATAATCCAATAAATGCTGGTTTAGACTACGGATATTCATTGCTTTTGAGTATGTTTGCGCGTGAAGTTGTTAAGTGTGGTTGCATGACACAATTTGGCTTGAAGCATGCTAATCAATTTAATCAGTTCAACCTAGCAAGCGATATTATGGAACCATTTCGCCCAATCGTTGATAGGATTATTTATGAAAATAGGCAGAGTGATTTTGTCAAAATGAAAAGAGAACTCTTTTCTATGTTTTCAGAGACATACAGCTACAATGGTAAAGAAATGTATCTCTCAAATATTGTCAGCGACTATACCAAAAAAGTTATTAAGTCGCTAAATAGTGATGGGAATGGAATTCCGGAGTTTAGGATATGAGTTATCGGTATATGCGAATGATTTTAATGTTTGATATGCCTACTGAAACAGCAGAAGAACGGAAGGCGTATCGTAAGTTTAGAAAGTTTCTCTTGAGCGAAGGCTTTATCATGCATCAGTTTTCTGTTTATAGTAAATTATTACTCAATAATACAGCTAATAATGCTATGATAGGTCGGCTTAAAGTGAATAATCCTAAAAAGGGTAATATCACACTCTTAACAGTTACGGAAAAACAATTTGCGAGAATGGTTTACCTCCATGGAGAACGCAACACAAGTGTTGCCAACTCTGATAGTCGCTTGGTTTTCCTAGGAGATTCTTATGATCAAGATTAATTTTCCAATTTTAGATGAACCATTAGTGTTAAGTAATGCTACGATTTTAACGATAGAAGATGTTTCAGTTTATTCTTCATTGGTGAAACATTTTTATCAATATGACGTAGATGAACATTTGAAATTATTTGATGATAAGCAGAAAAGTCTGAAGGCAACAGAGTTAATGCTGGTTACAGATATCTTAGGATACGATGTCAACTCAGCACCTATTCTAAAGTTGATACATGGTGACTTAGAAAATCAATTCAACGAAAAGCCAGAAGTGAAATCAATGGTAGAAAAATTAGCAGCTACTATTACAGAACTTATCGCATTTGAGTGTCTAGAGAATGAGCTTGATTTAGAATACGATGAAATTACGATTTTAGAACTCATTAAGGCACTGGGAGTCAAAATTGAGACACAGAGCGACACTATCTTTGAAAAATGTTTTGAAATTATACAAGTTTACCATTATTTAACGAAAAAGAATCTCTTGGTTTTTGTTAATAGCGGAGCTTATCTTACCAAAGATGAAGTTATAAAATTATGTGAATACATCAATTTAATGCAAAAGTCAGTACTCTTTCTAGAACCTAGAAGACTCTATGATTTACCGCAATATGTTATTGATAAGGATTATTTCTTGATAGGCGAAAATATGGTATAATATTAGTAAAAGCACAGTAATAACAAGGAATCATCGAAACTGAAGTCCTGCTGAGACGAATGGCGCGATTACGAAAGCTCAAAAGAAAATTTTCTACGAGGTTTTAGAGCTGTGCTGTTTCGAATGGTTCCAAAACTAGCGACTTTAGAATTATTGGTGAGGTTGTGTTTTAGAGCTGTGCTGTTTCGAATGGTTCCAAAACACTCTTACTGGCAAACCATTACAAACGGCGGTTTTAGAGCTGTGCTGTTTCGAATGGTTCCAAAACTCAATAATTTCTACAAGATGATCATTCTGAGTTTTAGAGCTGTGCTGTTTCGAATGGTTCCAAAACCATACTAGCTTTCATGACTTTCGAACCTTTGTTTTAGAGCTGTGCTGTTTTGAATGGTTCCAAAACAACACAGCTTCCTCGAAAGGGATATATCTAGTTTTAGAGCTGTGCTGTTTCGAATGGTTCCAAAACAATATTGAAATAGTTTGTGCAGATGGTTTTGTTTTAGAGCTGTGCTGTTTCGAATGGTTCCAAAACTCCTCGCCGTCGACATAACCAGCCATTTCAGTTTTAGAGCTGTGCTGTTTCGAATGGTTCCAAAACAACGATTTGCACAATAATCCAGGACAATTTGTTTTAGAGCTGTGCTGTTTCGAATGGTTCCAAAACAAGTGTGTTATCATATCTTCCTTTGGTTTTGTTTTAGAGCTGTGCTGTTTCGAATGGTTCCAAAACACTATAAGTATTTTGTTTTATCCCTAGTAGGTTTTAGAGCTGTGCTGTTTCGAATGGTTCCAAAACTTAAAAGATTTAAACTATCAAGCGTCAATTGTTTTAGAGCTGTGCTGTTTCGAATGGTTCCAAAACTTCTAAATGCTGGTGACTGCTTTGCATAAAGTTTTAGAGCTGTGCTGTTTCGAATGGTTCCAAAACTTGCTGCTGGACCCAAACAGTTTATTTTTAGGTTTTAGAGCTGTGCTGTTTCGAATGGTTCCAAAACTCCTTTTTTAGATAATGTGCGATCACGGACGTTTTAGAGCTGTGCTGTTTCGAATGGTTCCAAAACTTTTACCAATGCTTCCATATCGCTTATATGTTTTAGAGCTGTGCTGTTTCGAATGGTTCCAAAACTACTTGACGAATTGAAGATGACGGAATTTAGTTTTAGAGCTGTGCTGTTTCGAATGGTTCCAAAACTGGTTATACATTTACTAATCCATCAGCATTGTTTTAGAGCTGTGCTGTTTCGAATGGTTCCAAAACAAGCTAATTCTCATCTCACCGAGATGGATAGTTTTAGAGCTGTGCTGTTATTATGCTAGGACATCATTGTGGTGTTCTAGTTTTTTGTTATACTGAAATAAATTTTCAGAGAATGTGGGGGAAGGCGGTAATTAGATTAATTCAAGACGTAATTCAGAACTTAGTTGGCCAAGCTAACGAAATCACCCCAATTTATCAGTTTGATTGGGAAACTTATATATTGGCGACTAAAAAATATGAACGTCATTTAGAGGTGTGTCTATTAGTAGAAAATTCGAATTGTTTTTCGGATTCAAAGAGAATGTGTCAATAAAAGAGATATGAAAGGCTATAATTCCAACCTTATGGTTAAAGGGCTAGGTTGTTCTACGCTTTACTTAATTATTAGTTTGACAGCGTTGGTTCTTTTAGTGATTGCTGGTGTTTTCTTTGCCATTAATACTTGCAAGCTTACAAGGAAAGCAGTGGAGAACCTATCCATAATCAACTAACAGCTATGATGGATCTCACCTATTAATATAGTTAAGGAGTGTCCAATACTCCTTTTTTGAAATACAGTTGGAAGTTACAGAAAACATATTTTCATGTTATAATAGTGGAGAAAGAAATGAGGTGCTAATATTATGGAACAAACCTTTTTTATGATAAAACCTGATGGTGTAAAACGTGGTTTTATTGGAGAAGTTATTAGTCGTATTGAGCGTCGAGGCTTCTCTATTGATCGCTTAGAGGTTAGATATGCAGATGCAGATATTTTGAAAAGACATTATGCAGAACTGACGGATAGACCATTCTTTCCAACATTAGTAGATTATATGACTAGTGGTCCAGTAATCATTGGAGTTATTTCGGGAGAAGAGGTCATTTCAACTTGGCGCACCATGATGGGGAGTACTAACCCCAAAGATGCCCTTCCAGGAACTATTCGAGGAGATTTTGCACAAGCTCCCTCTCCAAACCAAGCGACATGTAATATTGTTCATGGGTCAGACTCACCTGAATCTGCAACTCGCGAGATAGCCATTTGGTTCAATAACTAATAGACTTAATGAAGATTGATGTTCAAGTGTTAATTCTCTTTTACATCGGTCTTCTTTTTGATATAATATTCTAGAGTCTATAGGACTGTTTTAATACTTTAGAAGTTAAACATATCAAATTGTATAGGAAATAGAATGAATATTGAAGATTTGAAGAAACGTCAAGAAAAGATTAGAAACTTTTCGATTATCGCTCATATTGACCATGGAAAATCAACCTTAGCAGACCGTATTTTAGAGAAAACAGAAACGGTTTCTAGTCGTGAAATGCAGGCGCAACTGTTGGACTCTATGGATCTAGAACGTGAGCGTGGAATTACTATAAAGTTAAATGCTATTGAGCTTAATTATACTGCTAAAGATGGTGAAACTTACATTTTTCACTTGATTGACACGCCAGGGCATGTTGACTTCACATATGAAGTATCACGTTCATTGGCAGCTTGTGAGGGTGCTATACTGGTTGTTGATGCAGCCCAAGGAATTGAAGCTCAAACTCTGGCAAATGTTTATTTGGCTCTAGACAATGATTTAGAGATACTACCAGTTATTAATAAAATTGATTTACCAGCAGCAGATCCAGAACGTGTACGTGCAGAAGTAGAGGATGTTATTGGTCTAGATGCTTCAGAAGCTGTGCTTGCCTCAGCTAAGGCAGGGATTGGTATTGAAGAAATTTTAGAGCAGATCGTTGAAAAAGTTCCTGCACCGACTGGGGAAGTAGATGCTCCTCTTCAAGCTCTAATTTTTGATTCTGTTTATGATGCTTATCGTGGAGTAATTCTTCAAGTAAGGATTGTAAATGGTATGGTTAAGCCAGGAGATAAGATTCAAATGATGTCTAATGGTAAAACCTTCGACGTTACTGAGGTTGGTATTTTCACTCCCAAAGCAGTTGGACGTGATTTTTTAGCAACTGGAGATGTAGGGTATATTGCTGCCTCAATTAAAACGGTTGCTGATACACGTGTTGGTGATACCATTACCCTTGCTAATAACCCAGCAATAGAACCCTTGCATGGCTATAAGCAAATGAACCCAATGGTTTTTGCCGGTCTTTATCCAATTGAATCAAATAAGTATAACGATCTGCGTGAAGCCCTTGAAAAATTACAATTGAATGATGCTAGTCTACAGTTTGAACCGGAAACATCACAAGCATTAGGGTTTGGTTTCCGTTGTGGTTTCTTAGGACTTTTACATATGGACGTTATCCAAGAGCGCTTGGAACGAGAGTTCAATATTGATCTTATTATGACTGCACCATCAGTAGTTTATCATGTTAATACAACTGACGGTGAAATGCTTGAAGTTTCGAATCCATCTGAATTTCCTGATCCTACTCGTGTTGACAGCATTGAAGAACCATATGTTAAGGCGCAAATTATGGTTCCTCAAGAATTTGTCGGTGCTGTAATGGAGTTAGCACAACGTAAACGTGGTGACTTTGTAACAATGGATTATATTGATGATAATCGTGTTAATGTTATTTACCAAATTCCTTTAGCTGAAATTGTGTTTGACTTCTTTGATAAGCTTAAATCATCAACACGTGGCTATGCTAGTTTTGATTATGAAATTTCCGAATATCGTCGCTCACAATTAGTTAAAATGGATATTCTTTTAAATGGTGATAAAGTGGATGCTTTAAGCTTTATTGTTCACAAAGAATTTGCCTATGAACGTGGTAAATTGATCGTTGATAAGTTGAAAAAAATCATTCCTCGTCAGCAGTTTGAAGTTCCTATCCAAGCAGCTATTGGACAAAAAATTGTGGCCCGTTCTGATATAAAAGCACTACGTAAAAATGTCTTAGCAAAATGTTATGGTGGTGACGTTTCACGTAAACGTAAGTTGCTTGAAAAACAAAAAGCTGGTAAAAAGCGCATGAAAGCAATTGGTTCCGTCGAAGTTCCTCAGGAAGCTTTCTTAAGTGTTTTATCAATGGACGATGATGACAAAAAATAATTCAGAAAGATGATATCATTTATCTATTTTAAAGTAACTTAGCTTCGTGCTTAAGTTACTTTTTCTTTGTCTGCAATTATCAAATAATATGGCTTTATAATATATTTGTTTAAATATAAATGAGCTATAAATGAGTTTTTGTTAGTAACTAAATAATAAAAAGATGGCAAATAGTATTGCAAAAAGAAAAACATCTGATATAATTAACTAGTTAACTAAAACGAAAAAAACATTTATGGAGGACTCATGAAAGGTCAAAAAATTATTGCTCTAGCTGGTCTTGTCCTGTCATGCCATTTTGCTCTTACGGCATGTCATACTCAAGAACACAAAAATTCTCATCATATTAAAACAAAGCAGGTTGCTAAGAAAAAAGCTAATAAAAAGAAAGTCTCTGTTAAGGAAAGTCATAAAAAACGCAAGGGTGTTGCAGGGGTTGACTTTCCAACTGATGATGGCTTTTTACTGACTAAAGATTCGAAGATTTTATCTCATACAGATTCTGGAATCGTTGTAGCACATGGAAATCATTCTCATTTTATTTTTTACTCTGATTTAAAAGGTTCAAAATTTAGCTATTTAATCCCTAATGCTAATACAAAAACTAATAAAAATCAAGCGGTAAGAAACTTTAAAGCAGGGGCGGTAGCTGTTAATACATTAAATGATGGCTATGTTTTTAATCCCGCAGATATTGTTTCAGAAGATGCTAATGGCTACGTGGTCAGACATGGTGATCATTTCCACTATATTCCAAAAGCAAGTTTATCTCAGCAAAAGCAAGTACAAGCAAGTAGAGCTGTTTCACGTTTAGGAAATCAAAGTAATAGCCATTACAGGGTTAATAGTTCTAAAATTGCAGGGCTTCACTACCCAACAAGTAATGGTTTCTTATTTAATGGACGAGGAATAAAAGGCACTACCCCAACAGGTATTTTAGTAGAACATCATAATCATCTGCATTTTATTAGTTTTGCTGATTTAAGAAAAGGGGGGTGGGGATCAATTGCTGACCGTTACCAACCACAAAAGAAAGCTGATTCTAAAAAACAGTCACCATCAAGTAAAAAGCCAAGAACTGAAAATACTTTACCTAAGGACATCAAAGATAAGCTAGCTTACCTTGCTCGTGAATTACATTTAGATATTTCACGTATCAGAGTCCTTAAAACACTAAATGGTGAAATTGGATTTGAATACCCACATGATGATCATACACATGTTATTATGGCCAAAGATATTGATCTAAGTAAGCCAATTCCAAATCCACATCATGATGATGAAGATCATCACAAAGGTCATCACCATGATGAGTCCGACCATAAGCATGAAGAACACGAGCACACTAAGTCAAATAAATTATCTGATGAAGATCAAAAGAAATTAATTTATTTAGCAGAGAAGCTTGGTTTAAATCCTAATCAAATTGAAGTATTAACGTCAGAGGATGGAAGTATCATCTTTAAGTATCCACATGATGACCACTCACACACCATAGCAAGTAAGGATATTGAAATTGGGAAGCCTATCCCAGATGGACACCACGATCACTCTCATGCAAAAGATAAAGTTGGTATGGCAACTCTAAAACAAATTGGTTTTGATGATGAGATTATTCAGGATATTCTGCATGCAGATGCTCCAACACCATTCCCATCAAATGAAACTAATCCTGAAAAAATGCGTCAGTGGCTTGCAACTGTTACTAAGATTAACATTGGACAAAGAACCAATCCATTCCAGCGTTTTGGTCTATCATTGATGCCTAATATTGAAGTTCTAGGAATTGGGTTTACTCCGATTAATGATATGACGCCAGTTTTGCAATTCAAAAAACTTAAACAGCTTTGGATGACAAATACTGGTATTACAGATTATTCTTTCCTTGATAAGATGCCACTATTAGAAGGATTGGATATTTCACAAAACGGTATTAAGGATTTATCTTTCCTTACAAAATATAAACAATTAAGTCTTATTGCTGCAGCTAATAATGGCATTACTTCGCTAAAACCATTGGCTGAATTACCAAACCTTCAATTCTTAGTTTTGAGTCATAACAATATCTCTGACTTGACACCGTTATCAAACTTGACAAAACTCCAAGAATTGTACCTTGATCATAATAATGTGAAGAATTTAAGTGCACTTTCTGGTAAAAAAGATTTGAAAGTTCTAGATTTATCAAACAATAAATCCGCAGACTTATCGACTCTAAAAACAACTAGTCTTGAGACGCTTCTTTTAAATGAGACGAATACAAGCAATCTAAGTTTCTTAAAGCAAAATCCTAAGGTATCTAATTTAACAATTAATAATGCGAAATTAGCATCATTAGATGGTATTGAAGAGAGCGATGAAATTGTTAAAGTAGAAGCTGAAGGGAACCAAATTAAGTCACTAGTATTGAAAAATAAACAAGGTTCGTTAAAATTCTTGAATGTGACTAATAATCAGTTAACATCACTTGAAGGTGTTAATAATTATACTTCACTTGAGACCTTAAGTGTTTCTAAAAATAAACTTGAATCTTTAGATATTAAAACACCTAACAAAACAGTTACAAATCTTGATTTTAGCCATAACAATGTTCCAACATCACAATTGAAATTGAATGAAAAAAATATTCCTGAAGCAGTAGCTAAGAATTTTCCAGCAGTTGTAGAAGGTTCAATGGTTGGAAATGGTAGTCTTGCTGAAAAAGCAGCTATGGCTTCTAAAGAGGACAAACAAGTTTCAGATAATACTAATCACCAAAAAAACACTGAAAAATCTGCTCAAGCGAATGCTGATAGTAAAAAAGAAAACCCTAAAACACATGATGAACATCATGACCATGAAGAAACAGATCATGCACATGTAGGTCATCATCACCATTAATCTTTTACAGAGCTAATATATAAAATCCTTCAAGAATTTCTTGGAGGATTTTGCATTTATATGCTAAATCATTTATTTTTTTAGAAAATTAGCTATAATATGACTATGGTTAAAAGAGAAGATGTGATTTTAAATGCAACTGAAAATATGGTTCACCATAAATTAAAAAATGATCCAAGTGGCCATGACTGGTTTCATATTGTTAGAGTAAGAAATCTTGCGGTAGAATTAGCACACAAAGAAGGGGCTAATACCTTTATTTGTCAAATGGCTGCACTTTTGCATGATATTATTGATGACAAAATCTGCCAAGATAGTAAGCAAGCGTCGTATGAATTGACTCAATGGTTATATAGTCAAGATCTTGCCATAGCAGAAGTAGAACATATCCTTGATATTCTTGAAAATATTTCATTCAAAGCAGGAACTGGATTGACTATGAAAACATTGGAAGGTCAAATTGTTCAAGATGCAGATCGCCTAGATGCTATGGGGGCTATTGGTATTGCAAGAACGATGGCTTATTCAGGGAGTAAAGGACGTTTAATTCATGACCCTAACTTAAAACCACGAGAAAACCTCACTTTAGAAGAGTATCGTAATGGTCAGGATACAGCTATCATTCATTTTTACGAAAAATTATTAAAGTTAAAAGACCTTATGAATACAAAACAAGGGAAAATGCTTGCTCAAAAACGTCATGATTTTTTAGAACTATATTTAGCCGAATTTTATGCTGAATGGAATGGTAAACGTTAGGAGTAGATATGATTCGTAGAGCGAAAGAAAAAGATTTGCCTGATATTGCAGAGCTATTGAAACAAATTTTAATGTTACATCATGAGGTTCGCCCAGATATTTTTCATACAAGAGGAAGTAAGTTTTCTAAAGAACAATTGAAAGAAATGCTGATAGACGAATCAAAGCCTATCTTTGTTTATGAATCAGACGAGGGTAAAGTTGTTGCCCACTTGTTTCTTCAATTACAAGAAAAACGTGACTTACCTCGAAAGTCATTTAAAACTCTCTATATAGATGATTTGTGCATTGATGAGGAAGTAAGAGGTCAGCAAATTGGACAAAAGTTGATGGATTTTGCAAGACAATATGCTAAGAAACATGGGTGTTATAATATAACTTTAAATGTTTGGAATGATAATCAGAGAGCGGTCTCTTTTTATGAAAAATTAGGTTTTAAACCTCAACAAACTCAAATGGAGGAGATACTATAATGAAAGAAACACAAGAAGAATTACGTCAGCGTATTGGACATACAGCTTATCAAGTAACCCAAAATTCAGCTACGGAACATGCTTTTACTGGGAAGTATGATGATTTTTTTGAAGAGGGGATATATGTAGATATCGTCAGTGGAGAGGTTTTATTCTCTTCTTTAGATAAATTTCAATCTGGTTGTGGTTGGCCAGCATTTTCAAAACCAATTGAGAATCGAATGGTGACAAATCATCAAGATCACTCTCATGGAATGCATCGTATTGAGGTTAGGAGTCGTCAAGCTGACTCTCATTTAGGGCATGTATTTAATGATGGACCGGTTGATGCAGGTGGTTTACGCTATTGTATCAATTCAGCTGCCTTAGATTTTATTCCTTATGACCAGATGGCAAAGAGAGGCTATGGGGACTACCTATCACTTTTTGATTAATAAGAGACGACTTAAGGGTATATCTTAAGTCGTTTTTTATGTATGGTAAAAAGAATTGGTGGCAGGTGTATTCTTCATCAGTTTATTTTCTGAAAAAAGAGTATAATATAGGTATCAAAAATGAAAACGTTTTAGAGAAGGAGACTAGAATATGGCTTCTACAAATAATGTTTCAGATACAAACACACGTTTTGCTAAAGAGGAGTTAGAAGAGGTTTTCGAAGAATTAGGGACAACTCAAGGTGGTTTATCAGATGAAGAGGTTGCTGTACGTCAGAAAAAATATGGTTTAAACCTGTTATCTGAAGTAAAGCAAGAATCGATTATTTTATTGTTTCTGAAAAATTTTACTAGTCTTATGGCAATACTATTATGGGTTGGAGGATTTGTGGCTATTGTTTCTAATAGCTTAGAGCTAGGTCTTGCCATTTGGATGGTTAATGTGATTAATGGTATTTTTAGTTTCATTCAGGAATACCGTGCAAGCCAAGCAACACAAGCTCTCGAGAAAATGTTACCATCTTATTCACGTGTTCTTAGAAAAGGCTCAGAAGAAAAGATATTATCAGAGCAACTAGTCCCAGGCGATATTGTTCTTATTGAAGAAGGAGACCGTATTTCAGCAGATGGTCGCTTGATTAAAACAACAGATTTGCAAGTAAACCAATCAGCCTTGACAGGGGAATCAAATCCTATTTATAAAGATAGCAATGTTGAAAACGACCAGTCTAAAACATTGATTGAATGTGATAATATGGTTTTCGCAGGAACGACGGTCTCCAGTGGTAGCGCAACAATGGTTGTTACGGCAATTGGAATGCAAACTCAATTTGGTCAAATCGCTGATTTAACACAAGGGATGAAATCAGAAAAAAGCCCTCTTCAAAGAGAACTTGATCGGTTGACCAAACAGATTTCTATCATTTCAATTACGGTAGGAATTATCTTTTTCTTAGCAGCGACTTTTTTTGTTAAGGAGCCAGTGTCAAAATCATTTATCTTTGCCTTGGGGATGATCGTTGCATTTATCCCAGAAGGTTTACTACCTACCGTTACACTTTCTCTAGCTATGGCAGTCCAACGAATGGCTAAAGAACACGCACTTGTCAAAAAACTTTCTTCAGTTGAGACTCTTGGAGCAACCTCAGTTATCTGTTCTGATAAGACTGGTACATTAACGCAAAATGAAATGACCGTCAATCATTTGTGGCAAAATGGAAAGAGTTACCAAGTGACAGGACTGGGTTATGCTCCAGAAGGACAGATTCTTTTTGAAGGTGACAATATTTGCTTTGGTAATAGTGATAGAGGAGACTTAGAAAAACTTATTCGTTTTGCTCATCTCTGTAGCAACGCTCAAGTATTACCACCAAATGATGATCGTTCAACTTATACTGTACTTGGAGATCCGACAGAAGCTTGTTTGAATGTTTTATTGGAAAAATCAGGGATAAACATACAAGAAAATCGTAAGTTTGCACCACGTTTGAAAGAATTACCTTTTGATTCGGTTAGAAAACGCATGACAACTATTCATAGCTTAGGAGGCGATGAAAAGGATAAAAAAATTTCAATTACAAAAGGTGCGCCGAAAGAAATACTTGATTTATCAGATTATGTCTTATCTGATGGCAAAGTTATCCCCTTAAACAAGGAAGAACGTAATAAAATACAGTTGGCTAACGATACATTTGCTAAAGATGGACTTCGCGTCTTAGCTGTTTCATACTGCGATATTGAAGGCTTTTCAAAAGAACAATGGACGCAAGAAAATTTGGAACAACACATGGTGTTTATAGGGTTGATAGCAATGAGTGATCCACCTCGTGAAGGCGTTCGCGAAGCTATTGATAAATGTCATGCAGCAAGCATTCGTATTATTATGGTGACTGGAGATTACGGATTAACGGCACTAAGTATCGCTAAAAATATTGGTATTATTCGTAACGATGATGCTAAAGTAATTTCAGGTTTAGAGTTATCAGAAATGACGGATAGCCAATTGAAAAAAGAATTGTCAGGTGAAGTCGTTTTTGCTCGTGTAGCACCAGAACAAAAATATCGAGTAGTAACGATATTACAGGAGATGGGTGAAGTAGTAGCAGTTACAGGAGACGGGGTCAATGATGCGCCTGCGCTAAAAAAATCCGATATTGGTGTAGCCATGGGTGTTACCGGTACTGATGTTGCTAAAGAATCAGCTGATATGATTCTGACAGATGATCATTTTGCTTCTATTGTACATGCTGTGGAAGAAGGACGGGCTGTTTATCAAAACATTAAGAAATTCTTGACGTATATTTTTAATAGTAATACTCCTGAGGCTGTTCCGTCGGCATTCTTCCTTTTTTCTAAAGGTTTTATTCCTTTACCATTGACTGTAATGCAAATACTTGCTGTTGATTTGGGAACCGATATGCTTCCCGCTTTAGGTCTGGGCGTGGAACCACCAGAAACAGACGTTATGAATCGTCCTCCAAGACGGCTAACAGATCGCTTATTGGACAAAGGGCTACTTATAAAATCTTTCCTTTGGTACGGCACTATTGAATCCGTATTAGCTATGGGTGGTTTTTTCTGGGCTCATTACTTACGTTATGGTAATTTTACTTTTTTCGTCGCAAACGGCATACCGTACAGAGAAGCGACAACTATGACACTTGGAGCTATTATCTTTAGCCAGATAGGTATGGTTATGAATAGCAGAACGAGCTATCAATCTATTAAAGCACTATCTATTTTTGGTAATAAATTAATTAATTTTGGTATAATAATGGAGATTTTAGCATTTTTAGTCTTAGTATACGTGCCACTATTCCATAACTTATTCAACACAGCAAGCCTAGGTTTATCACATTGGCTCTATTTAATAAGCTGCCCATTTATCATGATAGGTTTAGATGAAGTTCGGAAATTATTCAGCAGTAGAAAGAATAAACGGTGATGTCAAATATAATAACTTATTTAAAAAATAATTCAAACTTAACTTTTGATGAATTAGCATTAAACGATGTTGACATTCTTTGTTTAAATGAATTTGGCTATATTTCTTTTGAAAAACTTATAAACACTACAGAAATGAAGTCAGTTTTAGTCTGTGAGTTATATCATGAGTACCTTCAAACTATGGCTAAATCATATAGCTTTATGTTCACATCACAACGACATGATTTATGTCAGTTAATGATGACCTCGAAACGTTTTAAAAACTTAACTTTATCTTATTATCGAGCTGAGATTAGTTTAGAATTTGAAAAACAATTTGCAGCTATGGTTTTTACTATTCCTAACATTAATTATCATCAGGTTGTATTTCGTGGTACTGATGCCAACCTTATTGGTTGGAAAGAAGATTTTAAATTGACTTATATGAGAGAAATATCGGCTCATCGTTCAGCGATTAAATACTTAAATACAATACTGCCTTATTTTGATAAAGTAGTTCTCTCAGGTCATTCTAAGGGGGGTAATTTAGCCTTGTACGCTGCAATGTTTACAAAGCCAGATTTAAAAGCAAAAATTGATTTGATTTGGCTTATTGACTCCCCAGGACTACAAAAAACTTTGTTACCTACTACAGAGTATAAAACTACTAAACAAAAGTGCATTCGCTTACTACCAGAAGAATCTATTGTTGGTATGATGCTTTATAGTGATATAGAGCCGCTAATTATTAGTAGCAATGCGCGTGGAATTCTGCAACACGATGTTACAACTTGGGAAATTCAAGAACCAGCTATTTTAAAGACTGGAACAGGACTATCGCTAAAAAGTATTTGTTTTGAAAAGACATTTCAACAGTGGATGGCTGAATTAAAAAGTCAAGAAAGAAAATTATTTTTTGATTTATTATTTGATAGCTTCCTATCAAGTGGCGTATCTAGTTTGGATGACTTCAACTTGGCTTCCAGAGCAAAAATGATGAAAGCTTTTCATAGCTTTAGAGAACTAGATGATGATAAAAAAAGGTTATTTAACAAATCTTTAAAATTATTAGTAACCATATTTTGGGGAGCTTATCATGATAATAGCAGAGAGACTAAGTAGCTTTCCTAGAATTGCATTAGTCTAAACATGGTGCTAAATAAACTAGCAAAATAGCACACTAAAAATACTACTCATATTATGCTGAGTAGTATTTTTAGTGTGCTATTTGATGAAGTTATTCTAGAGTTTATGATTTTTGTTTTCGGAAATACTTTTTAGAGTATTGAAGAATTCCTTCTTATCTGAAAATTCGCTAATATGTTCCTTAATAGCTTCATCTGACCAATTCCACCACTGAGATGCATTTAATAATGTTATTTCTTCCTCTGAAAAGCGATATTTGATAATTTTAGCAGGTGTTCCAGCGACAACAGCATAGTCAGGAATGTCTTTGGTAATAACTGAACCTGCTCCAATAATTGCTCCATTACCTATTGTAACAGATGGAAGTATAGTGACATTAGTTCCTATCCAGACATCGTTGCCAATAATAACTTTTCCATTTTTCTTTTCATCTATTAAGTCCGCCCTATCCTCATTTATAAATCCCCTTGACTTATAGTAAATAAAAGGGTTAGTGGTAATGTGATCGGTTGGATGATTCAGACCAGTAATAGTAACGTTCTGGGCTATTGAGCAAAATGCTCCAATTTCTTTTAAGTTAACGCCTTCGTAAAAGAATTGTTGATATCCATATGTGTACTTTCCTACCGAGAATCCATATTTAGGGTAACTGGCACCAGTACTCATATCTGTCCTCATAGGATCATTTTTAAGCTCTAAACGTTTCTCTAAATGTTTTTTTAAAATACTAGCCATAACTAGCCTCCAATCGTAGACTAAATAGATTATAACATTTTTTCCTCTAAAAACCTTACCTTTTTTAATAAATTCTATAAATTAGAATGATAAAGAACTTATTCTCGGATATTGACAAAGAGTGAGCTAATGAGGTGGCCTAATTCAATGTTAGAGTCTGTTCCCAGTATTTTTTTCCTAAGATAGAGGCAATGTATGAACAAAGAAACATACTTAAAACCTTGTAATAACAAGGTTTTAAGTATGTATAGTAAGTTATGGTAAAATGATATGGAGCCGGTGGGAGTTTAAAAAGTGTTATTATATCAATAGTTTTCAAGAATTATGACTCCTTTTGGGTCTCTTTTTTCTAAAAATCAATATATTGAGAGAACTTAGTTCCTATATCATCTTTAGCCGATTCAGTAATATGCACATATGTATTCATCGTTGTTTTTAAATCCTCGTGTCCTAGACGATATTGCACTTGTTTTAAAGTAAGACCAGATTCAAACAACAGACTAGCGTGAGTATGTCTAAATCCATGGATTCTAATAGGTTCAAGTCTTGACTTTGAATTACTTAATATTTGTAAAAGCCATCTTCTTGGTTGAGTTGGTGAAATCCATCTGCCTGCAGTTGATTCAAGAATATATTTAGTTTTAGGATATGTTTCATGAAGTTCATCTAAAATATTAATTGTCTCTGGATCTAGGCTGATTAATCTTTCACTTGATTTATTTTTTGTTGGTCCTACGTATTCTCCAGTAATATCTCTTGCAATGGCCTTATTTACATCTATAGTACCATTTCTATAATCTTTCCATGTCAATGCTAACATTTCCCCCTTGCGTAGTCCAGTAAACGCTAGGAGTCTAAAGGTAGCTATTATATCGATATTGTCAGTATCATAGACTAATTGCATAAATTCTTTTAATTCGTCTTTATTATAATAGTCTTTTTTCTTATTTATTGTTCTTTTGATTTTTGGAGTAGTAACAGGATCAGATGGATTAGAAGGGATGTATTGAAATTTAACGGCATAGTTTAAAATATTTCGAACAGTACCTACAATTTTTGAACTGTATTTAAGTTTAACAGCCCATTCATCTGCATACTTTTGAATAATCAAAGGTGTCAGGTCTTTAATTGGATAATTACCAAGAGAAGGCAAAATATGGTTTTCAATATTTCTTTTTGTTTTTAGATATGTGCTACTTTGAACAGTTTTTTCATAGTTATTTAGCCAAAGATTAGTAAGTTCATGGAATAACATGGTTGATTTACTTTCAGGGTTTTCTATTTCCTGCTGTAGATTCATTAACGCTTGTTTGGCTATTTTTTTTGATGTAAAACCACTTCGCTTTATATATTTCTTTTTTCCATCAATAACACCGATGTATATTCGAAAACGATAAGCAGTAGTACCGTTTTTCTTCTGATATGATTCTATTTGCATTGCTTATCATCTCCAAATTTGCTAAAATAGGTACAAGAAAACGAGCCATTTAATGCTTTTTTTCTTATACTAGATTCGCCTCACGCTCAGATCCTCCCAAATTGAGCGTGGGGCTTTTTTTATTTTTGAGTAAGAATAGTAATAATTGAAATGATTATCCCTATGATGCTTAATAATGACCCAACAAAGATTCCTACAAGCCATCTCTTATTCTCTTTTTGTTCTTTGTTCAAATCATCTTTAAAATTAAGCAGTAAATTTTCCATTCTTAAAGATTGTTTTTCAAATCCATCATCCATTTTCTGCATCAATAAATCAAATTTGCTATCAACTTTCGTTTCGATGTTTTCCAACTTCAAATCAATTTCATCTTTTGTGTAGTAGTTTTTTTCCATGTCATCACCCCCAGATGGCTTTTCTTTCATTATACCATTATTCTGTACGGGTGCAGAATTATTCTTTTTGAATAAAGGAGTAACATTAAGTTCTTTATAATCTATATTATTGCTAGTCGACATCATTTGTGCCTCCTAATTGTTTGAAATAAAAATAATTGATTTTTTCATCCAAAAGAACATCCTCATCGGGATTATTGAATAAGCTAGACTGAATATAACAATCTGAAGGATTTTTGACGTATAATTCTATATTGAAACTTGCAGAAACTTTACCGTAACCTTCTATTGTTTCGAAACTAAGGAATTCTTTTGGTACATTGACATTTGATTTGTATAACGGATATAAAATCGATTCACCTTCAACTGAGAATATTGCTATAACTTCAAAAACATAGTCTGTATCTGGTTTAATATTAAAAAAATCCACTTGACAATTTAGTGAAATCAAAGCTGGGTAGCTTTCGGTTCCGTTTGCTGTATTTAATATTTGCCCATTTTCTTGATTTTGAATTATTATTGTAGCTATTTTTTCTTTAAATTTATCATCTATTGATTCATCCATTATTATCTCCTAAATTAAATTTTTAAACTCATTTACTACCATCGCTTCATCGCAGATGGTGTTTAACCTATACGCTTTCATAAATCTATAAACATTAAAATCTTCTATGTCGTCAAGCTTTCCACAGACTACCCTTCTCTATAAATATCTACCACCTCACCAATGGTTCTGAAATCATCTCCTTCAGCTGGTGTGATGTCAGCATACTTTGGATTAAGTGACTGGAGGTAGTCGTTCTTTAATTTCTTGACATAGTTTTCACCGTTAACTTGGAAAATACCAATTTTGTTAATGTCAACTTGATCAGCCAGCTTAATAAATAAAAAGTCGCCATTTTTTATTTTTGGTTCCATTGAGTGACCGACAACAACCGCAACGGTGTCATAGTTTTTTTCATCTGGTATTTCATCAGCGTAGAAGTCAACCTCTGTGTCATAGTCATCCTCTTGCCAATATCCAGTACCAGCAGACACTTTACCGGGTACAGATAGACTTACACGTTTTCTGGAGCCGTATTCTGCCATCTTCTCTTGCAAGTTTATCACTTTGCCTTGTTCCTCAGATAAAAGTGTCTCAGATATAGCCAGCAACTTATTCTTTCGTACGTTGTTAAGTTTTGAATAGTTAGATAAGAGAATTGCTTGCCTTGGATCAAAGTTTGTAATGTGAGACAGTGCAGAGTCGCCACTGTCTTTTTCCCTAAAAGTCGTATCAATATCTGATTTCTTAACACCAAAATAGTCAGCTAGTTTTTGTATAACACCAAAAGAAGGAGCACTTCTTAGATTTATATAATCAGATAGCGTGCTGGGCTTGATCCCTATCTTCTCAGCAAGCTCTTTTTGAGTGATTTTTTTATTCTTTCTATAATAGGTAATGTTTTCAGCAATTATTTGCATTCTTTCTTTTTCAGCCATAATGACCTCCTGTGTCATCATTATACATAAAAAAATAACGTTTAACAATAAAAAAATACGAAAAAAACATATTTTTATATCTTTTGTGTTGACAATACGAAAAAAACGTATTATAATATAATCAAGCTTAAGGAATTAAGCAAAACGAAAGGAGGTACAGCTAATGGCTAAACACGAAAAAAAGCCTAAACGCAAAGAACTAGAGTTCGAAATCAAGATTCTTTGGTTTAAGCTTAGAATCAAAAACATTATTGAAAGGTAATTCAATAAAGGAAGCATAAGCTTCCTCCCCTTCGGGAGTGTGGTTATAGTTTAACATATTTAGTTGTACCTTCGCAAGAAAGGAAGCAGAAAGATGAAATGGAAGAAATTTCTTTTTGGTGATATTCATTATAAGAATGAATCAGCAGACGGAAACCAAGAAGTAGAATTCAAACTAAAAGGAGGATTAATTCCTAATTTGGTTTTGCTGGGTTTGATTATTGGATTAATTGTGTGGTTGGTGGTGAGATAAAATGCTTGTAATTGTTTTGTTTACAATTATGATTTTAGCAGTTTATTCTACTTACTAAGTAATCTGATAGAGGATGGTTGTTGGCCCCTTATGACGGAGTGCCATAGTCAATATAACATAGTAGCTATATTATTTTAAGAAAGAGGGTAAGTATATATGGGAAACATATTGCAACCACTATTTGCACTTGGTGGGTTTGGGTATTTAAATTATTGGATATTTAGTCGTATGAGAGATAGAGATATTGGAGGTGAAACAGACAAGAAGTTTATTATTGCTTTAATGTCATCTTTTGACTATCTTATTTATCTTATTTTAAGTAACTTTTGCAGCAACATGATTTGGTCTATCATAGGCGCTATTATCATTTCTCTGTTATTAACAATTTTATCACATCATTTTATTGATAAAGCCTATGGTTTAAGTAATTGGTTAAGAAAGAAAAATGGGCTTGATCAACAACTAGATATGTATTTATGGGATATGATGTCGGAAGAAGATAAGCCAAATCGTTTTGTGATAGATTATTCAGGAAATATTATTGCAAGTGGTGTTATTAAAGCTATAAGTGGTGAACATGAAGAAAAATCACTAATTATTTCCTCATTTGTAGGTTTTAATGATGAAAGACCTAAAACAGAAAAAGAACTACTGATTTATTTAGATAAAAATGATATTCAAAGCGATGTTTACCTAAATTTTGATAAGAAGATTAAAATTATTTATTTTTAGAAGGTTGTGGAAAACGGACTTTATCACTTGTTTGGGTGACTTTGCTTGTTTGGCTATTTTTTTTGATGTAAAACCACTTCGCTTTATATATTTCTTTTTTCCATCAATAACACCGATGTATATTCGAAAACGATAAGCAGTAGTACCGTTTTTCTTCTGATATGATTCTATTTGCATTGCTTATCATCTCCAAATTTAACTAATAAGGTATAGTAAAAGACCTCATTAAAGGTCAATTACAGTTTTACTTCACGCTCTCCTCGACCAAAATTTGAGCGTGGGGCTTTTTTGTTTTAGATTAACTAATTATCGATATTTTCAAGCAGTTGATGTTCATCGAACAATAGTGCTATCTGGTTCTTATCTTGCTCAATATCTTGTTGAAACGCATTATATTCATTGCTACCTTTTTTATATTGATCTCTCATAATTGTATTGTATTTTATAATGTCTTCTAAATGTCTGATCTCTAATAAATTGTTATTGGCCTTATAAGAGTTGTAATTCCATCCGTGGAACACTCTATCCATGTTTGGTAATTCACCGATATATCCTTTGTACGAATGTATTTCCCAGAGGATTTTGTACTCATCGTAAAGAATTTTCCCCGATGGTGTTAAAGTAATACATCCTTCTTTATTCTTTTTAAGCAATCCATCTCGAATAAACATATCTGTAGTTTTTTTAGTATTTAAATGATAATCGTAGAAGAAGTAGCGTGGTGGTTTACTTGTCGGTTTTCTGGGGTTTTTAGTACGCCCCCACCACACCAACAATAAAATCTCACGTAGTTTGTATCCTACACCTGTTATGTATGTGTCGTCATATCTTTTCCCGCTTGGATTTACCCTATACTTATTTAAGTCGGGAAAGCTTGGTGACTTTATATTAGTAGTCGATTCGGTAATTTTTACAACCTTTTCAGCTACAGCCTGATTATTTTTCTGTTTTAGAGTTTTAACTACCAAATCCCAAAACTTCATATCAATCTCCTAACCTAAATTCTTTAACCATCACTCATCAGCTATGATTTCCCGAATAACTCCCCACAACCTCACCAATAATTCTAAAGTCGCTATCTGCGTCAATCGGAATGTCATCGTACTTGCTATTTAAACTGTGCAGAAATGCTCCCTCGGTGTGTATAAGCAACTGTTTGATATAAGCGTCACCGTAATATTCAAACACTCCTATATCGCCATCCGTGAGCTCTACGGATAGCTTTACGAAGACATAGTCACCAGAATGATAATCGGGTTCCATAGAATCACCATAGACTGGGATAACAAAATCAGCGTCATAATCGACTGGTAATTCAATTGTTTCTACTTGTACATCATTTAGATACTGCCCTGTACCAGCTGAAGCTGCGTGGTCGTAGTAATTGTAAGAGAATAATTCTACTACTATATCCTTACTGTTTTCTACTGTGTTTTGTTGTTCTAATTGTGTTTCGGCATAATCAAGCACGTTTAGTTGTCGCTTGTGTTCTAATTGAGAAGAAGTAGCATTTATTTTTTGTAGGGTAGATGGGATGAGTTCTGGTGATGCGGTTTCTTGGATTTTATATATTTCGTCACCTAAAAGCTTCGATTTTGGTATTCCGAAAATAGAAGCCATTTGTTCTATATTATCCATTAGAGGTTTGTTTCTACCCACCTCCCAAGCTGAAATGGCTGTTGGAGCTATTTTTAACTTTCTAGCTAGCTCTTTTTGGGTTAGCTTATTTTGTTTTCTGAAATATTTTATATTATCCGATAAGTTAGCCATTTTTTGCTCCTTTACTATTATATGTCTAACAATATTGTACACTTCAAGTGGAATAAATGCAATATTTTTTTAGCAAAATGCAAAAAAACACTTGCAAGTACACTTCAAGTGTAGTATACTATAATCAAGCTTAAGGAATTAAGCAAAACGAAAGGAGGTACAGCTAATGGCTAAACACGAAAAAAAGCCTAAACGCAAAGAACTAGAGTTCGAAATCAAGATTCTTTGGTTTAAGCTCAAAATCAAATATCTGATTACATGGTAATCGGATAGGG
>OBZL01000124.1_pt1 | contig 22975 bp, 27 predicted proteins | sample 1476921 | NCBI WGS metagenome assembly OBZL01 (sample SAMEA2580239, study PRJEB22360) | human gut metagenome | biome: human gut; feature: human-associated habitat; material: faeces | place: Denmark | collected 2008/2010
AGTGCTGGCCTGTCACGCCAGAGGTCGAGGGTTCGAGCCCCTTCTGAGTCGCCAAATTAAAACATCAACATTAGTTGATGTTTTTTTGTTTTTATAGAAAAAGGTTTATAAAAAAGGTAATGTAGAAAATCTACATTACCTTTTATTTTTTAAATTTAACTTTATTCTGATATCATCTGAATAAAATTTGAAAAGTTTAAAATCACCTAATAGTCTAGAGTAAATTCTTTCGCTGTATATATTTGTTATATTAGGAAGTGAAAGGTTGGTTGAAATAAGCATCTTTTTATTTCTTAATAGTTTTCTGTTAATAAGATTAAAAAGTTCTGTTATTGAAAAATCACTCTTAGATTCAGCACCAAGATCATCAATAATAAGTAAATCACATTCAATTAATAGTTCCTCTAATTTAGTATTATTATTAAACTTTATATCTCTTAAGTCTCGTATAAGTTCTTCTGAAGTTTTGTATACAACTAAAAAACCTAGGTCTAATAGCTCCTTAGCTATACAATAAGACAAATAAGACTTTCCGCTTCCAGGGTTACCATAAAAAAGTAGGTTAGTATTTGAATTATTGAAGTTTGGCAAATACTCAGAAGTAACATAAGATACAATATTATCCATGTTTTTTCTAGGAGAAAATTTATCATCGCTTACCTTATGCATTGAAAATAAATTAAGATCAAAATTATCAAAGTTCTTTTCTCTTAGAGTATCCTCAAGTAAAGAATTTTGATAATATAATTTTATTAGTTTTGGTTTATAGCATGAACACTTATTAATACCTATAAAACCTGTATCTTGACATTTATTACACCTATATTTTAAGGTTAAATAGTCAGGGTCATATCCTTTAGATACTAACATTTCACATTTTTTTACTCTTAAATCTGTAATTTCATTTCTGAACTTTTTCATAGTTTCATCTGCATCCTTAGACTTAAGTATAGCCATAGATAATTGAAGCGAACGTTTTTGAATTAAGTTATCTATATCCATTATTTCTGGATACAAATTACGAATTTCGTTTCTTCTAAGTTCTAAGTTTTTAGATTCTTCATCACGTATCTTTTCGTAAACGTCCATAATTTTTGCTTGATATCCGTTAATCATCAACATCCCATCCTAACAATTTCTTTTCTAAAGAGTCATAATCATATGATCTTGGTTCAAAGTTATTAAAACCTGAGGCTTTTAAGTTTTTTGGATAATTAGTAGATGAGTTTTTATAATTATTTTTATGTTGTTTATCTTTAATTGCAACATCATCTAGGGTTTTTATATTGTCATTAAACCATTTGCTAAGTATGCCATCAATATATTTAAAGTCAGCTCTATTAAGTCTTTGAAAACAAATGTCACAAGCTTTCTTTATTAGTTGAATGTCAAATTTATATACATTAATCCATTTATTCAAAAGCTCTTCCTGAGGCTTCATAATTTCTGAATTGTTAATGCCTAGGTAATTTAGTATTTGTCTTATCTTAACCCATTTATCTTCTGTCTGCTTTATATAACTTTGGGCTTTTTCAATAGTTTTTATACCCATATCATTCCAAGCTAGAGCAACTTTTTCTATATACCTGTAATCAACTTTACCTTTTGATGCACAATATTCAATAAGTATTAGGATAAGTTCTGAGGTAAAAGAAAAATCTTTTTGCCATCCTAAATATATTTCCATCTCTTTTGTTGAAAGTGGTCTACAAAGTATTCTTTCTATATCTCTTAACATATCGTTAGTTTCTGTGTTATTTAGTGCATCTAATAGATTAACATCTGGTGAAGTACCGCTTAAGTCATTATCTAGTGGTACAAATTCTATACTGAAGTTATTCATTTTATCTACAGGAACAAATTTTATTACACCTTGGTCATTCCAATAATTTAATGCGTTCATTACATCAGATTCTAACAGGTTTAAGGAAGATGCTAGTATTGAACTATTTACTCCAGGCTCATTAGAAAAGTTATACTTTAATAGAAGTAAATAAACCTTAACAAATTCTCCTCTAGCAAATGGCATATATTTTTCAATAAAAACATTGCTAATAGGTGTAAAGGTACATGTGTTATTTTTCAATATAAAAGTACTCATTCTAACATTCCTCCTTTCAAAATTAGTATTTTATAAACATCATATTTAATAATTATAACAAAGGAGAAGAGGGATAACAACTTATCTAAATAGATATATAATGTATAAATTAATATATTATGGGAAAAGTAATTGATGTGTTTTTGGAAATGAAGGGATGATGTATGGATATAAGATTACAAACTAAATTTATATTATGTTGTTTAATAAGCAGTATAATATTAATCATTATTAACTTATTAGGTTTGAACAGTGATTATATATATAAATTATATATTAATAATCAAGAAGTAGAGTGTTATGGAGAAATAGAAGAGTTATCAATGCAATGTAATGAAATTAAGAATAATATAAATGATATTCTTATAGATAAAGAAAATAATAACGATATTACATATAAGAAAGTAAAATATGACGAAGTAAAAGGAACTGATAAAGAGTTAAGAGATTCTATAATATCCTCAATAAATTCAGAAGCTGTTCTAACTAAAATTTATTTAGGAAATCAATATTATGGATTAGTTCTAAATGAACAAGAAGGTAAGGAGGTTTTAAAAAGGATAGGAGAAATATTTATAGATGAAAGTAAAATAGATAGAGAAAAAATTATATCTGTTGATGTAAAAGCTAATTTAAGATATGAAAAGGGAAATGAAATAATTAGAAATGTGAAACCTATAGAAGAGATAGCTAGAAATATTATAAAAAGTGATAAGTTTAATAATCTAGTATCTGTAGATATATTATGTAGAGAAGAAAGAGTTGATAGCATAGATATATCAACAAAAGTAGTAAATAGAGATGATATGTATTTAGGTGAGGGCTATGTAGAGGAGGGGGAGGAAGGAAGCAAGAGTGTTATAGCTAACGTAGTATACAGAAATGGATTAAAAGTAAATGAAGAAATAATAGAGCAAGATATAATAAAAGAGAGTATAGATAAGGTTGTATATAGGGGAACTAAGAGCCCAATAAAAGAAGATGTAGCATTTTTAAGAATGCCAACTAGAGGTGGATATGTAACATCAAACTTTGGACCAAGATGGGGCAGTACACATAGTGGTATGGATATAGCAGGAGAAATGGGAGATCCAGTTTATTCAGCTCTTGATGGAAAGGTTAAGGAATGTAGGTATGATGGTAGCTATGGAAATAAGATATTGCTACAACATGAAGATGGGATAGAAACTATATATGGACATTTAAGCAAGTTTGAAGTAAAGGTTGGAGATGAAATTAAAAAAGGTCAGTTAATAGGTAGGGTTGGAAGTACAGGAAGAAGTACAGGACCACATTTACACTTTGAGGTTAGAGTAAATGGTAGTCCTGTAGATCCTAAAAAGTATTTAGTTAATTAATCTAATAACTTATAAAGATTTATAGTTCCTTCTCCTACCTGCTTTTTAGGTAGTTCTCCTAATTCGCAGGATAGCTTTAATAGTGAACATAAATCTTTAAAGGATAAGTTTGGATTCTTTTCGTATAACAGTGCACATATTCCAGAGATATAGGCCGTTGATATAGATGTGCCAGAAAATGATTTATATGATACATCTAATTTTTTAGGATATATTTTAAATCCATCTTTTTCAGATAAATAGGATGTATCTGAATTAAGAGACACTATATCAACACATGCAGCACTTAGATTAGGTTTGGAAAGATTTTTAAAGGGACCTGAAGATGAGTATAAGTAAGGTTTTAATGAGTTATTAGTATCAACTCCACCAACAGTTAAACAATTGTCTAAAGTTGCAATTCCCATAATAGAAAAATCTTCATTTAAATTACTGCCACTAGGTACAATTGGGGCAATATTATTTTCAATAGCTTTATCAAATGTATCTTTAAAAGCATTGATTATAAATGTATTGTGGTTTTGTAATTCAAAGGGTAAACATAGAATTTTTATATTTTTTTCTTTAGATATTTTTATTAATGACTCAATTGCATAGAGAACTATAGATGAAAAACCTTTTCCGCATTTATCAAAAGCTTTATAGCAATATATATCAGAACGTGGTGCTATTCCCTTATACATATTATTAGATGTTATTCCACTACTTGAAATTATACCAGCTGTACATGTACCGTGACCATTATCATCATAGGGATATTGGAAATTATTGATTAGGTCAGTAAAGCTAGATATCCTATTAGATGGAGAAAGTAAGTCTGGATGAGGATATATTCCACTATCAACAATACCAATACCAATACCCTTTCCGGATAGAGAAACTTTTTCGGAAATATAAACTTTATTGGCAGTGGAGACACTCATTCCACATAAATGTAAGTATTCATCAAAACTTATATATTTAACTTCAGGATATTCTGAAATACGTTCTATAGACCTGCTATCTAATTTAGCGCAAACTATATTTGAATATTCTAATATATATATAAGTTCTCCTCTATATGAGGAGATTTTTTTTGCAATTTCTTTTGTGAAGTTTTTACATTTGATTAGAACTCTATATTTTCTATAAACTTTATTTTCCATGTAATACTTTAGGTTAGAGTCTATCTTACTTCTAAATGAAAACATAAAATACTCCTATAAATTCTTTCACTTATATAGTATAAAGATTAGGGCAATTTTGTTAATATAACTAAAAAAAGCAGTTATTATAAAAACTGCTTAAAATTTATATGTTTGACCTATATTTAGAATTTTAACTCTTTCATCTTTGAAATTAACAAGTGTATCATGCGTTTCATTGAAATCTTCTAATGATATCTTAAAGGTCTTATAATGAATAGGAATCATAGCATTACATTTCATCATACTAAACATTTTGTAGCTTTCCTCTGGGGTACAATGCATATATGAAAATCTATCTGGTTTATAACAACCTACAGGCATAATAGCAACATCACATTCTAAGTTGTCAAAATCATTAGTAAAAGCTGTATCTCCAGCAAAAAATACCTTCTTTTTATTTCTTTCTATAAGATAGGAATTACTTTCATCATCTATTCCTATATAAAATCTACGACCATCATGATTAGCTTTTATAGCTGTAATCTTTATATTTTTATCTTCATATATTTCTGTATCTCGAAGCATTATAACATTTTTAAATCCTAATAGTCTCATTAATCGTCTATACCCTTTAGGAACTATAATAGTAATATTTTTATCTAACTTTCTTAAGGAAGAGAAGTTAGTGTGGTCCATATGTCCGTGAGATAGTAGAATATAATCTATTTTTTGATTATCAAGGCTACTAGGACGGTTAGCAATTCTTTTAAAGAATCCTAAAGTATTATTTAAAACTGGATCAGTAAGTATTACGATATCTGATAAATTTATTAATGCAGTGGCATGACCATACCAATGTACTGAATCAGTTTTTAATGCTTCATTAGAAATATCATTTCTTTGGTTAAAGTATTCTTTTATATTGGTTGCTGTTAGTATGGATAAAAATTTAATATTACTAAGTATCTTCATTATAGAACCCCTTTGTTTAATGTTTCCACTTAAATACTATAATACCTACAACCATGATTGCAATACCTATAAATTCTTTTAATGTAAAATTAAGTTTTTCACTTCCAAATAGTCCAAATGCTTCAATTAGTGCAGCTGCTAATAATTGAGCAACAAGTATTATACCAATACCACATGTAGGACCTAAACCACTAATGCTTTTCATAACCGTATAGGTTATTACAACACCAAGAGCACCCCCTAATAAATATAATTTATTGGCCTCTTTAATTTGATTGTAGCTTCCCTTACCCATAAAAAAAGTAATAATTAATGTTAGTATAAGGGCACTTCCTTGAACAAAAACGTTTGTTTCCCAAACTCCAATTTTTTCTCCTAATCGTGTATTAAATACCCCTTGAACACTCATAGCAATACCAGAAATTATTGCTGTAATTATAGCTATCATTTTAATCACCTCAAAAATAGTATTCCCAGAGAGTTTTAGAATATAATAAAAGCTCCCTAAAAATTAGAGAGCTTAAAATATGATAAAGTTATAACTTAAAACCATCTATAATATCTTGTTCAGAAAAACCTAGACTTATTGCAAGACTTAAAAAGTCTTCTAATAAAGTAACATAGTGATCTTCAGAAGAAGATATTAAAAGGTCATTTATGTCTATATATAAATTTAAAAATTGATCGCTTAAACAATATTCACTAGGTTGTATAGTAATACATTCAATATTGTCATAGCCTTTGTCAATTCCTAAAGATAAGACTTGCCTGAAGCAAGAGATATACTTATCGAATACATTACTTTTCTCTACAGTAAAGTTATCATCAATCCAATATTTATAGCATTTTGTTTCATTCGCTAATTCACTCATCTTTATTTGAAGTTCAAGATGTTTTCTTGCAAGTAGTTTATAACCACTTAAGTTAGTATCTATTTGAACTTTATTATTAGCTTCTTTTTGTATTTTAAACAAATCTTCAATTTGCATATTTATATCCCCCTTAATTTTCAAGGCAATCGTCTTTATATATTTTACAGAATCTTTAGAATAAAGAAAAGGTCAGAAAACGACTACAAAACAAATATTTTTCAAATATTAAAAAAAATAATAAAAACTCCTATTTATTCTTTGAAAAAATAGGAGTTTTTATTATTTTAAAAATCTCTAAGAGGATAACTTTTAATTAATGTTTCCCTTCTACTATTAGAAATTTTCCATATTTCAAATCTATCAACTTTTAGTGTAGGATAGGTTTTATTATTTTTATTTGAATCATATAGTACTTCACTATTATTTTTTTTATCTTTATTAAAATAATTTACATTGGCTAAAGAAATAGCAAGTTCATCTTCATCATTATTTAAGATATTAAATCCATGTAATTTTAAAGTATCATTGATAACTCTTGAAATCTTTTTTATGTAACCAATATGTTCAATCTTGAGATTTACTGTTTTAGTAGTCTCACTTACACAAACACTATCGCACAATTCAACTTTAAATTTTTTATAAGGTTTTAAAATCTTTTCTAAGATTGGACTAAGCTTATCTATAGTTGGATTTTCTAATGCCCCTAAAACGATGTATGGTTGAGGAGAATTTCTATTAGCCCTATATTTTTTTGAAAGATTCTTTTGAATAGGTGATATTAACTTATAAGATTCGTCATCGAATAGTGCCACAATATAATATTTCATAGCAAACCTCACATTCAGGAAAATTTTATATACAAACTTTGTTATAAATTATAACATATTAGCAAATATAAAAAAACATAAAAGCGCTGATTTTATTTAATTTACTAAAAATACTAAAAATTTAACAAATTAAATGAGTGTAGTTGCTAAAAAGGTGAATTTGCCATAAAAAAGATATTTAAATAACTATACTTTATGTTATAATAGTTAAGATAGAATTTTAGACAATAGAGTTATAATGCGTATTTAATAGAATTTTGGATATAATTATGAATTTTGGGAATTTTAATATATATAATCTTTGAATAAGGGTGAATTTGATGGAAAAGTTAGTTATTAATGGAGGTAAGTCTCTTAGGGGATCGGTTGAAATAAATGGTGCAAAAAATGCAGCGGTTGCAATATTACCAGCGGCTATAATAGCAAGTGCTGGGAAATGTGTGATTGATAATATACCAGATATAGAAGATGTACATTGTTTAGAACGTATATTAAAAAGTTTAGGATGCACTGTAAATAAGTTAGATAATAATACATTAGAAATTGATAGTACGGATGTAAATAATTTTAATGCTTGCACAGAAGATGTTAGAAGAATGAGAGCTTCTTATTATTTTATTGGATCGTTATTAGCAAGATTTAAGCAAGCTAGAGTAGAATTACCAGGGGGATGTCCTATAGGTGTTAGACCAATAGACCAACATATAAAGGGCTTTGAAGCATTAGGTGCAGAAGTTGTTATAGAACATGGCGCTGTAAATGTTAAAGCAGATAGACTAGTTGGGACTAATATTTTCTTTGATGTTGTTTCAGTTGGAGCTACAATTAATGTTATGATTGCAGCTACATTAGCTGAAGGAGTAACAACATTAGAAAATGTTGCAAAGGAACCACATGTAGTAGATGTTGCGAACTTTTTAAACACTATGGGGGCAGACATAAAGGGTGCAGGAACTGATATTATTAGAATTAGAGGCGTTAAAGAGCTAAGAGGATGTTCTTATAGTGTTATTCCTGATCAGATTGAAGCTGGGACATTTATGATTTCTGCTGCAGCAACAAGAGGGGACATTACAATAAAAAATGTAATTCCTAAACACTTAGAATCTATAACAGCAAAACTTATAGAAATGGGAGTAGTTGTTGAAGAAGGTGACGATAGCGTTAGAGTTACAGTGGATGGAGAGCTTAAGGGAGTTAATATAAAAACAACTCCATATCCAGGGTTTCCAACAGACATACAACAACCTATGTCTTCACTTTTATCAACAGTACCAGGAAGAAGTATGATTAATGAATCTATATATGAAAATAGGCATAAACATACTGATGAGCTAAAAAAGATGGGTGCTAACATAAAAGTTGAGGGTAGAGTAGCCTTAATTGATGGTGTAGAAAAGTTAACAGGTGCTGTAGTTGTGGCAACTGATTTAAGGGCAGGTGCAGCTATGGTTGTAGCTGGGCTTATGGCTGAAGGTGAAACAGAAATTACAAATATAGAACATATAGATAGAGGATATCCTCACATAGAGGAAAAATTCAGATCTTTAGGAGCTGACATACATAGAGTTAGTTGTGAAGATTAAGATGGGGGAAAAGTAAATGATTTTTTGCTCATTATATAGTGGTAGCAGTGGAAATAGTATTTTTATAGGTGATAAAGAATCAAAAATATTAATTGATGCTGGTATGCCGGGAAAAAAGATTGATGAAGCAATGAAGTCTATTGGGCAAGACCCTAGTAAGTTAGATGGAATATTCATTACTCATGAGCATAGTGACCATATTAAAGGTGTAGGAATAATATCAAGAAAATATGATGTCCCTATATATGCTAATGATAAGACTTGGGCTGCTATGGAAAGTTCAATAGGTAAGGTAAAAGAGCATAACATAAAAGTTATGGATAGAAGAACAAGTGTTGATATAGGGAGTTTAAGTATAAAGTCTTTTATAATACCACACGATGCTATATCACCAGTAGGTTACACAGTAAGTAATGGGATAAAGCAAGTAAGTGTTGCTACTGATTTTGGTGTATTTACAGAAGAAATTTATAGTAATGTAAAAGACTCAGAGGTTATTTTATTAGAAAGTAACCATGATGTTAATATGCTAAAGTTCGGTCCATATCCATATTCATTAAAAAGAAGAATATTAAGTGAAGTTGGTCACTTATCTAATGATGACTGTGGCGAAGCTATAGTTAATATAGCTAAAAATGGATTAGGAAAAAAGGTTATATTAGGGCATTTAAGTAATACAAATAATCATCCTGATTTAGCTTATCAAACAGTTTTAAATGTAATACAAGATAGAGGGTTAAAGCAAGGTGAGGATGTAATACTTTCTATGGCAAGTAGAAAAGAGCCAAGTGGCTATATAGAATTATAAAAAAATATATTTAGAAAAGAGGAGAATAGTATGAGTTTATACAGTAATTGGACTGATATGGTAGTAGAATATGTTAAGACTAAGGGCGAAAAGGCTTTTTGGGATGAATATAGTGCTATAGAAACAAAAATATATAGAGATTTATTAGCAGATCACAAAAACGTAAAAAAAGTTATGATTTCAAATCTTGCTAAAGAATATAATACAACAGAAGAATTCATAATGGGATTTGTTGATGGAATAAATGATAGTTTAAACAATCCATATGATCTTGAATCTGTAGATTCAAATACTGAATTAGTATTTGATATAAACTTAGAAAAGTTATATTTTAATATGTTAGATGCAAAGGCTGACTACTTATATAACTTACCACAATGGGATGGAATATTCTCAGTAGAAAAGAGACATGAAATAGAAAAAGAATATAAAGATTCTAAAACAGTTAGAAATGAAAATAAGGTAGGTAGAAATGACCTTTGTCCATGTGGTAGTGGTAAAAAATATAAGAAGTGTTGTGGAAAGTAAATTAAATTTAGGTAGATATGATTATCATATCTACCTTTTTGTATAATAAAATTTAATTAAAGATGTATTGAGGAGGTTTTTATATGGATAAGAATTTGAAGTGGGTTAATGAGCAAAAGATAATTAGAACGATTGAAGCTTTAGAGAAAAATAATATGAATGGTTACTTGGTTGAAAATGAAGAAGCGTTAATAGATAAAATTAAAGAGATAGTTTCAGAAGGTTCAATGGTAGCTTGTGGTGGTTCTATGTCTTTATTTGAAACAGGAGTAATAGATCATTTAAGAAGTGATAGATATAAGTTCCTAGATAGATATAAGGAAGGATTAACAAAAGAGGAAGTAGTAAAGATTTATAAAGAAGCCTTTTTTGCAGATGCATATTTCTCTAGTAGTAATGCCATAACGGAAGATGGACAACTATATAATGTTGATGGGAATGGAAACAGAGTAGCAGCATTATTATATGGACCAGAAAAAGTAATTATTATATGTGGTGTTAACAAGATAGTTGCCACATTAGAGGATGCTATTAAAAGGAATAAAGCAGTAAGTGCACCTGCTAATGCAAAAAGGTTAAATAAAAACACTCCTTGTACAAAGGTAGGATATTGCATGAATTGTAATAGTAAAGAAAGGATATGTAGTGAGTATACCGTTATAAAAAGACAAAGTATAAAAGGAAGAATACATGTTATATTTTTAAATAAAGAGATAGGATATTAAAATTGTATCAAAAAAGGAACCATTTAATACATATATATTATGAAAGCATCTTTATGAGAGGATGGTATATATGTTTGGAATGTTTCCTTTTATGTTTAATAATAGTCCTATGAATAATAACAATAATAATAACTTTAACTATGGAAGTATATTAAGTGGTTTGCTAAATGATGATTTTATAAATGGAATGGTTGATCAACTTTTATCTAGTGATTTTGTAAATAATATGGTTGATGATTTGATGAATGAGGATGCTTATGATATATCAATAAAAGATTATGGTCCATATTATTTAATAAAAGGATATTTGCCAGGATTAACTCCAAAGGATGTAAATATAGACTTTGAGAAAAATAAAGCTATATTAACCATTAAGAAAAAGCAAACATATTCAAATGGTAAAAATGTAAGAATGACAATAATTCAAACTGGTGGAGACTTAGTAAAAACATTCTATGTAGAAGAAATAGATGTTACAAAATTAAAAGCATCATTTGATAATGAGTTATTATTGTTGACATTACCTAAGAGAAAACAGATACAATCTAAGGGTGTTGTTGTAGAAGATGATTCTCCAACCATTATAGATGTAGATAATTATAAGGTAGAATAAAGTGAGTTTTAATCCTCCTTTGTGGTAATATATTAGTATGTTACCACAAAGGAGGATATTTTTATGAACATTTCAATTATTGCAGTAGGAAAGTTAAAAGAGAAGTATTTAAAACAAGCAATTGATGAATATTCTAAGAGGTTGAGTAGATATTGTAAGTTAGAAGTTATAGAATTGCCGGATGAAAAGACACCAGATAATGCATCAGAAAAAGAAGAACAACAAATAAAAGAAAAAGAAGGTAGATTAATTCTATCGAAGATAAAGGATAATTCTTATGTAGTTGCAATGGACCTAAAAGGTAAGCAAATAACTTCTGAAGAGTTTGCTTCATTTATATCGAATTGTGGTGTTACAGGAAATTCAAATATAGTTTTTATAATTGGGGGAAGTTTAGGTCTATCAGAAGATGTAATTAAAATGGCAAATTATAAGCTATGCTTTTCAAAGATGACATTTCCACATCAGTTATTTAGAGTAATGCTTTTAGAGCAAGTATATAGGGGATTTAGAATTATAAATAATGAACCGTACCATAAGTAAATGAGGTTTTTACTAAATTTGGTATATGGTTATAAATCAATGATGCCATTTAAAATTATTATATATAATAGGATTTGAGAAGTTCCAGATGAATCTTACCATGAATAATGAAGACTTTTTAAGAAGAACTTTATGTAGAATCATAAACTAAATTAATTGTAATTTTATACAGGAGTCAAATAAGTATTGTTTAAACCAATAAGCCCCTCAACAAGAATTTGTTGAAGGGCTTATTATCATTTAAAAATAATTTGATTGTATTTAATCCAAAATAAACTTTTAGATTAAGATATTAGGGTAGAGAATTATGGTGAGTTTATTATTGTTAATACAGGAGGATAATCTAAGTCTTTAGATGCTTTAATAATAGTAAACATTCTTAATTTTATTTATTGCTGTTCTATGAAAGTTTTAATATAATATAATTGATAGTCAAAAAAATTGAACATGAAGGATGGAAAAATGGGAAATATAGAGTATTTTTTGAATGATAATTTCATAGTTTTAAAAATGCTTTATGAACACCAGATAGATATAAATGGGGTTATGATATGTCCTATTACACAACAAGAGTTAGCTTATATGTCTGGTTTTAGTAAGGCTAAGATTAATTCAATTTTAAATAATTTAATAAAAAAACAGTATGTTAAAATGTATAACAATACAAAGGGACGTTATATTCTTTTGGATGAAGCTATAAAAATAATAAGAAAACTATCCTGATTAAAAAAATTATTTTTGAGAGAATGTAGTTAGAAAGGAATGATACATTTATGAATAGAAAAAAGTTTAGTGAAGATTCTAGAGTGAAGCTTCCTGCACTTTTACACTTTAGAAGACTTGGTTATGAATATCAGACCAAAAAAGTAAAGCCTAATGAAATAGATAAAAGAAATAATATTTTTAAGTCAATTTTTAAAGAATCAATTGAAAAGATTAATAAAAAAGAATATTCTGAGGAAAAGATTGATGAGCTAATTAAAGAGATATGGGATTTAACTAATAACGATGTTGATAAAGGGGAATCATTCTTTAATAGATTAACTTTGACTAACTCCATAAAGTTGATTGATTTGGAACATCCTGAAAATAATGATTTTAGGGTTGTTAGTGAACTTCCTTATTATGGAGATAGAATTAACTTTAGACCTGATATTACAATTTTAATTAATGGAATACCAGTATCTTTTATGGAAGTAAAAAAACCTAATAATAAAGGATATACTAATAAACGTGGTATAACAAGATATGGAATTCAGGCTGAATTTAATCGTATGGGGGATAGATTGGAAGAAGAAAGCTATATCCCTTATTTTAATCAGATGCAAATTCTTACATTTTCAAATAATCAACCATATGATGATGGGGTTCAAGAGCCATTACAAGGTAGTTTTTATACAACGCCTAATGGAAGTAAAACTACGTATAACCATTTTAGAGAAGAAAGAGAAATTGCAGTTTCAGAGTATTTAAATGATGATTTTATTAATGTAGTCCTATCTGATAACAACATTTCTTCTATTAGAAGTGATACTGAATTCAACGATAATTTAAAAATTGATACATATACAAATAAATTTATTACTTCCTTGTACTCGAAGGAGAGAATAATATACTTTATGAGATTTGGTATTGTATATGTTAATTCATTGCGTGATGGTTTAAATAAACATATTATCAGATACCCACAGTATTTTGCTTTGCAAAATTTAACTGAAAAGATAGATGCAGGTATGAAGAGGACAGTATTATGGCACACACAGGGCTCTGGAAAAACAGCATTTGCTTACTTTGCAACTAATGTACTGAGAGATTACTATAGAAAAAAAAGAATTATTACAAAATTTTATTTTGTAGTTGATAGGTTAGATTTATTGAATCAGGCTTCTACAGAATTTGCTGATAGAGGAATGTCAATTGCTGCTATTAACACAAAAGCAGACTTTGCAAAAAATATTGCTTCTCCATCTATTATAGGTAATTCAAGTCAACGTGGGAAGTATAAAGAAACAATGAATGTTGTCAATATTCAGAAGTTTTCCGACGAGTCAAAGGTAGATTTAAATTGTATGAAAGGTATCCAAAGAATTTATATTATTGATGAGGTACATCGTGGATATAAAGATGATGGGGTATTCCTTTCTAATTTACTTGGAGCAGATAAAAATGGGATTTATATTGGTTTGACAGGTACCCCAATTTTAGCAAAAACCAAAGAAGATGATGGTAAGGTTGAGAAGACTAAACTTGGTACAGCTGATATGTTTGAAGGTTATCTTCATAAGTATTACTATAATAAATCAATTGCGGATGGCTATACATTAAAAATAAAAAAAGAAAGTATAGCTACAAATTTTAAAAATGACATAAAAAAATTACTTAATATGTCAGAAGATAAGAATATTTCATCAACTAAGTGGAAGAAGGTAACAAGTTCTGATGAATTTGTAGAACAGTTATGTACCTATATAGATAACGATTATAAGCAATTCAGAGGATTGTATAAAAATGATAATTCACTTGGTTTTATGATTGCTACTACTGGTTCTGAACAAGCAGAAAAGATTCAGCAATGGTTTGAAAAAAATAGTGATTTAAAAACTTGTCTTGTTTTGTATGATGAAGATGATAATAGTGGCAAACAAGATGAATTTAGAGGAAGGAAAAATAAGGAAACAGGAAAATTAGAAAGTAATTATGATGGAATGATTGTATTCCAAATGTGTATTACTGGTTTTGATGCTCCTAGATTAAAAAGATTATATTTACTTAGAGCAATTAAAGAACATTCATTATTACAAACTTTAGCACGTGTTAATAGACCATTTAATAAAATGCGATATGGATACGTTGTGGATTTTGTAGATATTACAGAAGAATATGAGCAAACTAACAGAAGGTATCTAGAAGAATTGAAGAAAGATATTAACGATGAAGATGATATTACTGATATTAATGATATTTTTGTTGATGTTGAAAAAGTCAAAGAAACCATCAAAGATTTAGAAAATAAACTTTTTATTTATATGTATAATATTGAATCTAATCTTGAGGGTTTCAGTAAACAGATTCAATTATTAGATGAAAAAACTCTTCGTAAAATCAGAGGATATATTGATGAATATAGAACTTGTTATAATGAATTACGAATGAGTCACGAAGATGTAGATAATATACCTATTGATGGATTAAATAAAGCTTTAACTGAGGTTTCTAACCGTATTAATATTTTGGTAGCAGCTAGAACACTTGATGATGAAGATGATGAGGAGTTTGATTTTTCACAGTTAATAGTAGAATTCTTAAATAATGGAGAAATAGATTTGGATTTTACAACTGAAAATGATGTGATGGAAATTGTGAATAAAATCCAAAATGCTTTTTCTTCTAATACAGATAAAGATGATATTGATTATAAAAATATATACAAGAGATATAAAGAATTAATTAAGAAATTTAAGAATGAAACAGATACAGCAGATAAAGTAAAAATTGTGTTAAAAGAATTGGATGATTTATATTCTAAACTTTTAATTTTGAATGATAATAATAATAGTTTGACTAACAGGTATAAGGGTGATGAGACTTGTATGAGAGTACATAAGAAGTTCAGAATTAGATATGATGGTCAGTTTAATGAAGTTCAAGTATTTGAAATAATATCAAAAATTAAAACAGCGATGGATAATGAAGTTGGTCATATGCCAGACCCTACAAAAAATGTTATCATTCGTAAGATGTTAAATAATGTTCGTATTATTTATAAAGAATATGGTGTAAAAGTTAATGCAAGAATGGCAGAAGATATTATTATACTATTTATTGAGGACAAATATAAGGATTAGGAGCAAATGACAATGGGATATGAAGAATATTTAGATAAGGTAAAAGATATGATTAAAGACTTAAAAGCAATGTGTGCAGGGCTTGGTCTTTCTAACACAGGAGATGAGTATAAAATTATATCAGAACTATTTACGTATAAATTTTTAAATGACAAGTTGCAGAGAGAATATGAAAAATATAAGGATGATTATGAAGGATATGATGATTTTGTAGATTTTGTAGGCGATGAATTAGCAAGAATTCCAAAAGAGTGTACTATTGATGAGCTATTTCAGTTACAAAATGAAGAAAATTTTAATATATTATTGGATAATGCTTTAGTACAAATTAGTGAGGAAAATTCAGATATATATTCGGTAGAAACCGCTATGGGCAATAAGAAGTCTTTATTTGAGCCATTGGCTTCTTATATTAGAGATGAAGATAAGGAATTGGAGTTGGCAAAACGCTCCATAAATATCTTAGCCTTATATAAGTTTGATAAGATTTATGATGAAGGTTGGGATTATTTTTCAGGAGTTTTTGAATATTTGATTAAAGATTATAATAAAGATTCTGGAAAGTATGCTGAATATTTTACACCCGTTTCAGCAGGAACCATTATGGCAGAAATATTATATAATAACACACCAACTGAAAAAGTAACCATTTATGACCCAGCGGCAGGTTCCGGAACATTACTTCTATGTATGGCAAATGCAGTAGGAGTTAAAAATTGTACTATATATAGTCAGGATATATCTCAAAAGTCATCACAGTTTTTAAGAATAAATTTAATTTTAAATAGATTAGCGCATTCTTTGCATAATGTGATAGAAGGGAATACGATGACAAATCCATTTCATAAAGATGGAGATGATTTAAAAACATTTGATTTTATAGTTTCAAATCCACCATTTAATATGGATTTTAGCGCTGATGTAGAAGTATTGGAAAATGATAAATACGGAAGATTTTTTGCTGGAATACCTAATGTACCACACAAGAAAAAAGAAAGTATGGCTATTTATCAAGTATTCTTACAGCATATTATAAAGTCTTTGAACAAAAAAGGGAAAGCAGCAGTTGTAGTTCCAACAGGTTTTATTAGTAAAACTGATAAAATTTCTAAGGAGATTAGAAGAGTATTGGTTGATAATAATTGGCTTCGTGGTGTTATATCAATGCCATCAAACATTTTTGCAACAACAGGTACAAATGTTTCAATTATTATTATAGATAAAGATAAATTTGATAATGAGATTTTTCTAATGGATGCTTCAACTTTAGGTACAAAAGTAAGTTTGGAAGAAGGTCAACGTATCATTTTAAGTAATGAGGAAATTAGAAAAATTATAGATTACTTTAACAATAAAAAAGAAGAAAATGAGTTTTCGGTCCTTGTAGATACTAAAAAAGTGAAAGATAATGGTTATTCTTTTAGCGCTGGTCAATATTTTGACGTGAAAGTGCAGTATGTTGATATATCAAAAGAAGAATTTGAAAATAAAATTTCAACATACCAAAAAGAGCTATATTATTATTTTAGTAAAGGTAAGGAAATAGAAGAAGAAATACGAGGAAGATTAGGCGGTTTAAAATATGACTAAGTTTAATTTGGGAACGGATTTATACGTTAAAGGTAGAATTGGCTGGAGGGGATTAAGTAAATCGGAATATTTAAAAAATAGTGATTATAGAATAATAAATGCAACAGCACTGATGGATGGATATGTTGATTGGGATAATTGTGGATATATTACTAAAGAGAGATATGAAGAATCTAATGAAATAATGTTGCGAGAAAATGATATACTAATTTCAAAAGATGGAACTTTAGGTAAAATAGGATATGTTAAAGGATTGACAAAACCTACTACTGTGGCTTCTGGAATATTTGTGTTAAGAAATACAATTCCCAATGAGTTAGATTTTGATTATCTATATCATATTTTAAAAAGCAATATATTTAAAGAGTTTATATTTAGAAACAAAGCTCAAGGCAGTACAATTAATCATTTGTATCAAAGAGATTTGGAAAAGTTCACCTTAGACTTACCACCACTTGAGGTTCAACATAAGATTGCTGGAATATTAAATGCTATCGATTCAAAAATAGAAAATAATTCAAATATTGCTGATAATGTAGATAATTATATTAAAGCAATTTATGAATTTTGGTTTTTACTGTTCGAATATCCTGATAAAGAGAATAAGCCATATAAAACTAATGGTGGGATATTTGAATATAATAAAGTATTAAATAGGGAAATTCCTAAAGGTTGGACTGTAAAAAAACTTGATGAATGTATATCTACAATAATTGATAATAGAGGAAAAACACCTAAAAAATTGGGAGGAGAGTGGGTTGAAAAAGGTATAAAAGCCCTTTCTGCTAAAATTGTTAAAGGTGGGAAGTTGATTAACCTTGAACAGGCAAATCAAGTAAGTGAAGAAATGTTTCAAAGATGGATGCCAGATAAATTACAAGATGGTGATATATTAATGACATCCGAGGCGCCTCTAGGAGAATTTTATTTTATGTATATAGATACTAAATATTGTTTAAGCCAGAGGTTATTTGCGATTAGAAGCAACGTAGATATTGTGATTCCAATATATTTATATTATGAAATGTCTGATGGTCATGGATATTGTCAAATTATAGGAAAAAGAAGTGGAAGTACGGTTGCCGGAATCAGACAAAATGAATTAAAAAAGGTTAATATATTGGTTCCCGAAAAAACAATTCAAAGGAAATTTGAAGAAATTGTTATGCCATTAGTTAAGAAAAAAAGAATGTGTGAACTGGAAACTAGGAGATTAATGGATTTGAGGAAATTTATTTTGCCAATGCTTATGAATGGACAAATAAAACCATAGGAAATGTAATAAAGAATTAGAGTAGTTTTTGATTCTTTAATTAAATAAAGCAGATATAGACAATGCTTATGGATTGTAGGATTAGTAATTCTAATATTTGTGGAAATTATATTTTAAGATTAGGAAACGAGAAAACATCCTGAAATAATAATACAGGATGTTTTTTTGCTTTTTAGTTGAGCTCTTGAATAATCTAAAGTATGGGATGTAGTAGTGGTGATAGTAAAGTTATTTAAAAAATAAGTTTTTGAAAATTTTAGAATATTTTAGTCTGTTGGTATTATTTAACAATATGTTTAGTTTAAATTTTAATATGTTAGTCTTAAGTCTAAATATATAAACTACAATTGCGATAAGTTCTTTTTATTCTTTCTATATTTAAGATGTATACTTAAAACATTATTTATTAGTTATACTAGTTCTTTAAATCAAGTGATATCAATAACTTGACAATACTATTAGTTATTCAACAAAGAAGTGTAATTTCTATTTTTATAAAAATTATGAGCATTTTAAAAATAGCTTATGACAAGAGTTGTTAAAGTAAATTGAAGGATTAAATATTTGCTTCAAATATATATTATAATTATGAAAAGTCTTACATTGAAAACATGGGGAAGATTATTTTAAAAGGAGTGGTAAGTTATGAAGAAAATTTATTTAAAAGAGCAATTAGAAGAGTTAAGAAATTACTCTATAGAAGTTACTAATAGTATTTCTGAAACCATAGATATACTAGATGATAATTATGGAGTAGATAGAGATGTAGATAATAATTTAGGTGGATATGTAGTTATAGCTGAAAATATCGTAGATACCGAAATACTGAAACAAGGTAAGTTACAAGGTTTAATACCAGAATATACTGATATAATTGAATGTAGTGAAGGAGTTAATTATACTTCTTCACTATTTTTGCTTTCTAGTGATTTTTCAATTGTAGTAGTAACTACAGAAGAACTTTTTAAGTTCCTATTAGAATAAATGGAGGTCAATTTAATGTGAATAAGAAGAGTGTAAAAGAAGAGAAAATAATCAAAGAAACTAAGTACTGTAAGATACTGAATCAAGGGAAAGTTAGAGATGATGAATACACATATACAATAGAGAAAATCTATATCAAAGAACTAAAGAGAAATGAAGTAAGGTTCTGTGTATATAAAGCAACTAGGAGGGGTGATGAAACATATATTCCAAGAAGTCTTGATGTTACAGAGCTAGAGCTAATAGAGCTAATAAAAGAATCAATAAAGAAGAAAGTATTTTCAGAGGAATTTATAACAATGTTAAAACAAGAAATAAGTAAGGTATAAAGTCTTAATTACTATAGATATAGTGATTAAGGCTTTTATTATTTTTAGGAGGAAAAGGGTAATGAAAAGAATTTTATGTGTAGGTGTAATTAGAAATGGGAAGATGACTATAAAAACTTGTAATGCAAAGGAGATAGAGAAATATGTTCAAGAAAAATAATAGGTATGTAACTAGAGGTATAAATGAGGAAGTAGACATAAGACTACAAATTATAATGTGGAGTATGATTGATAAATTGAATGATGAAGAAAATATTGAACTAGATTACTTACAAGTTTTCAAGATAAGAAAAGAAGGCAATAAGGTTGTAATAAATCAAAGTCAAGAAGTTCCTGAATACTCATGCACATATGAAATAGAGCTAGAAGATATTCAGATAGATGATGGTATTAAAATCTATGTAATTGATAGTGTAGAATATTCAACTATGCTTCTATCATCAGAATACTAATTAGGAGAGCTAAATAATGAAGAAGTTAAGTAAAGAAAAGACCTTTGATTATGATAATAAAGAGCTTCTAGGAGTAATGCGTTTTGATTTCTATGATGGGGGACTTGCTAATCAATGGAATCCAAAAGAGCTAATAATAGAATTAAATAATAAAAAAGAAATAGACCTAAAGAGGTTACAAGAAGAGCTCAACTATATTCAATTTATATTGATAAAAGAATTTAGTAAAGTTGTAGAGCTTTGCAATGGTACAGGATATGGTCATGAAACTTTAGTATATATAGATTTAGATATTGCTAAGTATGTAATTAAGTTAATACCAGTTAAAGACAATTATTCATATATCTATACGTATTTCAAGGGAAATCAGTAAATGGATATTAATAAGGTATTAGATATAATAATTGAAATTCTTATTTTAATAAATAAAGGAATAGAAGCTAATAAAGCAATTTCAAGTATGTCTACTAAACATAATGTACCAGAGGCAATAATAAAAAAGTTTTTAGAGGTTTAATATAGAGGAGGAAGTGAATTGAATATAGGAACAATACTTAAAGTATTAGGAACTGTAATAACTATAGTAGCTACAATTTCAGAAAGTGTTAGAGATAGATGAGTATATAGAAGTATCATTGGAATTTTACAAGAGATAATTCCAATGATACTTCATTTAATGGTAGTTATTATTAAATATGTAACTATTTTTGACGTAAGGAATTTGTGATATATGAAATTTTGTAGTAATGATTTTAATGGAATATATGCTGATATGTATGAGCAGTTAGGTGAAGAGCTTGTAAGAGAAATATATAAGCATTATAGAGGACAACAGGTTACTTTTCCAATGAGAATATATTCGAAAGAATATATTATTAGGTATATTTCAGAAAAATATGATGGAGATAACTTGAAAGAGGTAGCTAGAGAATTGGGTTATTCAGAGAGGTGGGTGAAAACTTTAATAGATAATAACCTTAAAAAATAATACATTAGATAAACAAAAGGGGGAAATGAAATTATGAACATTTTTGATGCAGGAGGATTAACAACCTTTATAGCAGTAATAATTACTTTGGTAGTAGGAACAGGAATATTTATATTACTACATAAAATTTTTGATATTGTACACTTTGGATTTGGAGCTATTATAACTATGTGGGTCGTATGTTGTATAGTTGGAGCTTTTATAGTTAATTTCTTAGGTGGATTAGTAGGAGGTATATTTTCAGTAATATGGTTTTTAGTGAAGTTGATAGCTGGAATTGGAATAATAGGTTCTATTGTAATGTTTATTTACAATAAGCTAAGTGGAAATAAACAAGAAGAATCGAAAGGTAATGAGTAGTTATGAAGATAAAGGGAAAAGAGATTAATATTAATAAAAAAATATTAATAGTAGTAGGAATAATAGTACTTGTTGGTATTGGTTTTATAGGAAAAGGTAATAATGAAGAAAAAAGAATGATAGAAAATAGCGTAAAAGCTATAGAAGCTGGTGATTATGAATATGCAAGAACAGCTTTAGGGAGTGTTGTTGATGGTAATAATAAAAAGGTGGATAAGCTGTGGAATATAGTAACTTGTTATCAAAGTGCTAGTGAACAACTATATTCATACAATAATATAGAAAAAGCTAAAGAATATCTTGATAAGATGAATAATGATTATAAGAAATATGATAAGTTAAAAGCTGATGTTGATAAAGTTAGGGAAGAAATTAAAGCAAGAGAAGATTACATAAAAGAATTTGATGAAGTTTTAAAAGAAGCAGAGAATTTAGCATTATCAGGTAAAGATAGAGATACATTAAATAAAGCCAGAGATATGGTGAGTAATTTGAAATATTATTTTGAGTTACCAGTAAGACAACGAAACAAAGTTGAAGAAATATTACGTATGGTTAATGAGGGGTTTGATGTTATAATTAAAGAAGAAAAAGCTCAAGAAGATGCTTTAAGAGAAGAGAATAATAAAAAAGCAGAAGAATTTTTAGGACAACAAGGAATTGAGACGGAAAATAAAAATCAATCAATAACTTCAGAGGAAGCTATTAAAAAAATTAAAGGATTAAATGATTTAAGTGAAGTTAGAAATTTGAATTTATCATTTATCCCCAATGATTATAAACCCTTTGATTTACAGGGATATGGTTTTCAAGTTGGTATAAATGGGGACTTAAAATTTGAAACAATAGGTTATTATTTTGTTTCATCAATAGGAAAAACATTTAAGCAAATATATACAGGAGAATATGAACCTGTTAATTAATATAGTGAAACATCAATTTCATTTGAATATGAGAGTTATGCTGGAATTACATATATGTTCAATCCAGCAAGTACAAAAACAATTGAACTAGCACATTAGTGATAATAAAGTCTTAATTTACTAATTTAAGTAGGTTAAGGCTTTATTTTTTTATATTTATTATTTTTTTAT
>OBZL01000125.1_pt1 | contig 22972 bp, 20 predicted proteins | sample 1476921 | NCBI WGS metagenome assembly OBZL01 (sample SAMEA2580239, study PRJEB22360) | human gut metagenome | biome: human gut; feature: human-associated habitat; material: faeces | place: Denmark | collected 2008/2010
ACGTACGGTGGTGTGAGAGGACGCTAAATAAAATAATTATTTAGCTCCTACTCGATTACTATAAATTAAATAATTATTACAGTTTAAGGCAAAATATGGATATTAGTTCCTTTTAAATATATAATTAACTTAGTAAGATCAGGGAGATGAAAAAATGCTGGATACCAATAGAATTATTCAAAGATATAAATTGGATAGTAGATTTGCTAAAGAGATTGACAAGGGAATACTAATATCAATGTTATTATTAATAATATTTGGAATACTAAATATATATTTATGTACTAAGGGAGAAGTTTTTCCTGTACTCGGACCATTTTATTTTGCTAAGAGGCAAATTATGTGGTTTGTAATTTCTATGGTAGCTCTTTACATAATATTAACTGTAGATTATAGAGTTATTTATAATTATATTCCTATAATTTATTGGGGGTCAGTAATATTACTGTTGATGGTATGGATACCTAAGGTAGGTGTTGAAGTTAATGGAGCAAGAGGATGGATAGATTTAAAAATCTGTATGTTTCAACCATCTGAAATAGCTAAGTATGGAATTATATTGATGGTAGCAAAGCTATTAGATGAGATGGATTATAAGATTAATGATATAAGAAATTTACTTAGATTAGGGTTTTATATAGCTATTCCAGTATTCTTTATATTGTTACAAAAGGATATGGGAATGACAATGGTATGTTTTTTTATAGTGCTTGGAATGTTTTTTATAGCAGGTTTAGATAAGAGAGTTATACTTGGAGGTTTATCTGTGTTAGCTATAGGAATTATATTTGTTTGGTATTCAGGATTACTTGGAGGATATAGAGCAGGCAGAATAAATTCTTTCTTAAACCCAGAAGAATATGCAGATGATTTATCATATCAATATACTCAAGGGGTTATAGGGATTGGAGCAGGAGGATTAACTGGGATTGATAAATCCTTTGATCCTGATATTGATCCAGGGTATGCAGGGACTAATGTGCCAGAGATACAAACAGATTTTATATTCTCAGCCATAGCAGAGCAATGGGGCTTTATTGGAGGAGCATTTGTTTTAATTTTATATGGAGTGTTAATTACAAAGATGATAGTAATTTCAAGAAATTGTGGAGATAGATTTGCATCTATAGTTTGTGTTGGAATTATATCTTATTTTATGTTTGCAGTTACACAAAATATAGGTATGACTATAGGGCTTTTGCCTATAACAGGTATAACATTGCCTTTAATAAGTTATGGAGGTAGCTCTTTATTAACTACTGTAATTGGTGTAGCAATGGTCTTAAATATTTCTATGAGAAAGAAAAAAATACTTTTTTAAAAGGGAAATTGCCTAAGCAATTTCCTTTTTTTGTTATTAAAAGTTACCAAACTTTTCTCTAAAAAGCTGAGTTAAATTATGACATAGGAATATTAACCATATAGTGAAAATATAATTTATTAGTAAAACTACTAGGAGGAAAGAGATGGGAGAGTACAAGTCGCAATACGAGAAATACTATAAAAACTTAAGGAATAAGGTACCGGGTAAAACACCTAAACCAGCCTCTCCTTATGATTATTTAGGAAGAGGAAAAAGCAGTAATAATAGAGTAGAAAATAGGTTTGTAAAAAAGTTTATTTTTCAACTTGCTGGAGCCTTAATCCTTTTAGTAATTTTTATGGGAATAAAGGTAATTCCTATAGAGGGTGCAAAAGAAGCGTATATTGTAACTAGGGAAGCTTTAGATAAAAATTTTGATGTTGAAGAAGCAGTAATGGCCATGAATATACCTGGGGTAGAGGATTATAAAGAAAACATTTTAGACTATATAGATAATTTTAGGAGTTTTGTAACAGGTGATAAAACTCTTAAAGAAGATATAAAGGATAACTATGTAATACCAGTAGTAGGTACAGTATCCCATTTATCAGGTGAAAATGTAGGAATTATAATACAGACAGATAGTGAAATGGATGTTATTGCAAGCTTTGATGGAAAGATAAGAGAAATTAAGGAGGATGGAGATGAAAAACATATAATAGTTGACCATGGAAATGGTATAGAGACATACTATGGATTAATTTCTACCGTTGATATTAAAGAAGGAGATAAGGTAGAAAAGGGACAGTTAATAGGTAAAACAGGGGTGTTAGACTCTGAAGGAACTAAAGGAATAGTATATAAGATAAGTTATATGGGGGTTGAAAAAGATCCAGTAGAAATGATGGATTTTTCATCCTTAAAGAGCGTTTAGTTGTTAGCAATCCTTAGGAGTTTTAAATGGACAGAAAAAGAAAGATGCTAATATTAGAATTTATATTCTTATTAGTAATTTGTACTTTAAATAAGCAAATGTTGATTGGTTTTATATGGGTTATACTGCATGAGGCAGTTCATATCTTAGTAGCAAATAACTTTGGACTAAGGTTAAGTAGTTTTAAAATTCATATAACAGGGGCAGGAACAGAGATAGATGATATCGATGATTTATCAGAAAATAGAAAACTGATTTTATATGTTTCTGGACCCCTGTTTAACTTTGTTTCAGCAATGGTATTATTATTTTTAAAGAATGAATATGGATTAAATGTTGAAAGTAGCATATTGATAAATCTTGGGTTACTCTTCTTTAACATGTTGCCAGCGTATCCTTTAGATGGTGTAAGAATATATGAGATACTTTTAAGTAAGAAAATCTTATATAAAAAAGCAAAGAAACTTTTAGTAAGAGCTAGTTTTACGGTAGCTGCATTTATTATGATAGGTTTCTTTCTAACAATATACATACATAAGGTCAATATTAGTTTGCTTTTAGCATCAGTTTTATTAACATATACAACCTTCTTAGAGAACGAAAAAACTATTTATATAATTATGGGAAGTATAGTAAGAAAGAGTAGAAGGTTAATTAGTGATGGATATATAGAGAATAAAAGTATTTCTGTCTATTACAAGAGAGATTTAATTAAGGTTTTAAGCCTAGTAGATAGGAATAAGTTTAATTCTTTTTTTGTTTTAGATGATGATATGAGACTTTTAGGAATAATTTATGAAGACGAACTTATAAAGACCTTGAAGGAAAATGGTAACATGACCCTTGAGGAACTATTAGTAAGTAAAAAGAATAAAAAAGATTAGAAAGAGAAGTTGCTTTGCAATTTCTCTATTTTTTTGTAAGTTCTCCTAATTGACAGATTATTTATATAACTACTACACTAAAATGATTAAAAATTGAAGTATTGACAAAAACTGTATAAGGGGTGTATAGTGTGAATATATGGTATACACACCTAAGGAGGTGTATGAGTGAAAATAATTTTAGATTATACAAGTGATTTGCCGATGTATGAACAAGTAGTAAAAGGAATAAAGGATTTAATTATAGATGGTAGTCTAAAGGAAAACGACTTACTACCTTCTGTTAGGAAGCTATCTCAGGAGCTTAATGTTAGTACTATTACTATAAAAAGGGCTTATTTAGAATTAGAGAAGGCTGGAATAACATATTCTGTTTCAGGGGTAGGCACCTTTGTGAGAGTTAAGGATAATGAAGAATTAATTAATGAAAATAAAGAAAAGCTATTTTGTGAACTTGATGATATAGTAGGTAAATTATTAGATGGTAAGTGTACAAAAGAAGAGATAATTAAAAGGGTTAATAAGATTTTGAGGGGGAATTAAAATTATGGAGAATTTATTAGAGATTAAGGATTTAAGTATTGAGTTTAAGAATTTTGCTTTGAAAAATGTATCATTTTGTGTTCCAAGAGGAACAGTTTTAGGATTTATAGGGCAAAATGGTGCAGGAAAAACTACTACATTAAAGCTTATTCTAAACAGTTATAAAAGGGCTTCAGGGGAAATAAGAGTTCTAGGAAAAGATAATATTAAAGATGAGATTTTTGTAAAGAACAATATAGGCTATGTACCAGCAGAAAGTTATCTTATAGATAATAAAACAATTGAAGAACATGAAGAAACCTTTGAGTTTTTCTATGATAAGTGGGATCACAAGCTTTATATGGAGTATATAAAGAACTTTGGTATAGATATGAATAAAAAGTGTGGAGATTTATCTACTGGCATGAAGACAAAAGCTATGTTAGCTTTAGCATTAGCACATGACCCACAAATTTTAATTTTAGATGAGCCAACATCAGGCTTAGATCCAGTAGCTAGGCTAGAATTTCTTGATATGCTTAGAGATTTTGTAGGAGATGGGGAGAAATCTGTTATTTTATCAACTCACATTACCTCAGATTTAGATAAGGTAGCAGACTATATAGCATTAATTCATGAAGGAAGAATTTTAGAATTTGATTCTATGGATAATATCCAAGAAAGTTTTGCTGTAGTTAAGGGAGATTTATCTGAGATTGTTGGCTATGAAGATGACTTTATAGGTATAAAAAAGTGGGATGATTCCTTTGAAGGGTTAATTAAAAGAGAAAAATTAGTAGGAGAATTAAAGAATTTAAGAACTATAGTTCCTAATATAGAAAATTTATTATCATTTCATATTTGGGGCAATAAAAAATGATAAGAAGAATAAGGCAAAATATTGAAGTAATGAAGATAGGTATAAAGCTAGGAGTTATAGCTTGGAATATCATCTGTTACATTTTTATATTGTATTTATCAGGGGTTACTTATTGGGCAGATTACCTTAATAAATTTGAGAAATTTGCAAGTGGCGTAGAAGTGTATGGAGCTTTTAAAGTTTCAGGATATATGTCATACATTTTTCTTTTAGTAGGTTGGACTATTATTATTGCGAAGGATTCTCTAGTAAAAGATAAAACAAAAGTAGAGGATATACTAAGTTTTTTACCTGTAGAAAAGTATAAAATTATACTAGGAAAAGTATTAGGATATTATATAGCAATAGTTCCAGCAACAGGAATAATGATTATGGTATTTGCCTCAAACATTGATAATTTTTATATAAATGGACTTAGAGGTATCTATTTGTTTGTATATATTGTAGTTTTAGTTATGCTAACCCTATTTAATTTTGCAAGATCAAATAATAAGTATCCTAGGTTGGAGAAGAGTGTGAAAAATATTGGTGTTTCATTAGCGGTTTTAATTTCTATTAGTATATTTATAGAGCAACTTATATTAAAGAATAGTTTTATAGGTACTTTCTATACCTATATTCACAGAAATTATTTCGCTCAATTAATAGGTATAAGAAGTATTGGAATAGTTGTTGTAATATTGGCTTTAACTACATTTATTATCTTTAACTATTTGTATGTAAAAAGAGTTAGTGAAAAAATATAGAGGATTATACTTTAATATTGGAGGGGCAATGAAGAGAAGAGTTAAGAGAATAACCTTAATGATGAATTTTGTAATGGATGGGCATGGAAAAGGTAAATATATATTATCTTTTTTAATGAGTTTTTTAAATTTAGAGCTTATTAGTTATCACTTTGAGTCAATATCATTCTTCGTTAGTATAAATGAGCCACTTGAAAATAATGCTTTCGTATTAAATAAATTATTGAATGTGTTTCAATATACAGGACTTATGCTATTTTATTCATTAACATGGGGGATACCTACACAAGTAGTAGATAACAAGTTATCAGAGATATTTGAAATATTGCCATTAAAAAAGAGCGAGATATTTTTAGAAAGAATTATTAATTTATTTCTGATTTCAATAATAGTTATGATGTTTTATTTGGGATTATATACCATTAATATTAATGAGTTTTATGGGATCGGAATAAGGGGAATAGTAAGCGCAATAATTATAATGGTATTGATATGTTTAACCTTTATAAATATAAGTAGGTTTTTTAGAAATAGTAGGGTATATAAAACCACAAAAATAATTGGAGTTTTATCAATACTATCGGTTTATTTAATTCCAGGGCTATTTATTTTAATTAATCGTGAAGATGAAATTAATAATATAGTAAATACAATTCATGGAAGTAGTTTTATTCAAACCTTAGGTGATAAGAGCGTTGGTATTATTGTAGGGACAGTATTATTTGGTATTTATTTCATCCTTAACTATTGGTATGTAAGAAGACAGGTATATAAGGACTAAATTTCATAAATGGTCACTAAATTAAGTGTGAATAATAATAATATCTGATTTGGAGGGGGCAAAGTGAAGGATAGAATTAAGAGAGTGTTATATACTATGAATTTATCTATGGATGGCAAGGGGAGAATAAGTATTAATTTATATCTAATGCTTTATTTAATTTTAAGTACTGTAGATATGAAGGTTATTAAATATACTTTGAAGAATATTTATGAGTTTTCAACATTTTCAGAAGTATATGCAGAAAATTTCAATGTTTTAGTTGAGATTTTTGATATTGTTTCTTTAATATCTATTAGTATTTTCTTTGTAGTGTTATGGGTTTTACCAAAGCAAAAGTATGAGTATCAAATAACTAAAATGAGCACAGTTATACCTATAAATAAAGAAGAGTTGGTAATAAGTAGGGTTTTGAGCTTAGGATATGCATTTTTATTATTGTTAATTCCTTATATAGGTATGTTTAGTGTTAAGGTGGAAAATGCCTTAATTATAGAAGTAAGGGGAATAATAGCAGCTTTTATAATAATGGTTCTATTATTTTTTACAGTGAAAAATATTGCTAGATTTTTTAAGAGAGATATAGGGGAAAAGTTAGTAAATATTTTTGGACTTATTTTAATGTTAGCCCCTTATATTCTTCCCTTAATAATATTTGAGATTACAGGTGATGAAAGTATATTTTATATTTTCAATTCTTTTTCTAATAGTAAGTTTATCCAAAGCCTTGGAAGCAGTGAACATGGAATATGCTTTGGATTAGTAATCATTAGCTTGATATTTATTTTTAACTATTGGTATGTAAGAAGACAGGTATATAAAAAGGGGTGAACAAACAGTGAGTTTATTAAAAATATATATTGCATTAGCAAAGAAAGGCTTTCTACCTAGTCCATTGCTTGGAATAATGGGATTTGCACTAGTGTTATTTATAAATAATCCTGGGTTAGAATTAGTTGTAGTAATGTATCCATTAGTAATTTCACTTTTAATTACAGAAAAAGAATATAATTTATTATTTACTCTTCCTATGAAAACACGAGATATTTTAAAATTTAAATATATAAACTCATATGTTCAGGTAATACTAGGATTTATTCTAGGGGGAGTAGGATTGGCATTTAAGGGGGAACTTGAACTAGGATATTTTATATATAGATTATCAGTTGTAATAATAGAATTAAATATTTTATTGTTTTTAAATTCAAATAGGGGATTGAGAAATAATAAAGAAGATGGAGCATTATTAATTCCAGTATTAATGATGATTATAGCTATAGTCTTTTATTACTTAGGAATAGAAAGCGATAAATTCAATATGGTAGATAAGTCAATAATGTATAGTGTAGGTATAGTAACAGCTGTTTTTAGTTGCTTTAATTCATATAAAAAATCTAATGCTATAGTTTATGGTGAGGGGGAAATAAACTATGAGGAAGTATCTTAGTTTAGATTACTACAAGGGAATAAGTGGGGATTTAAGAGCAGGTATATTAACTGATATAGGAAATTTATTTATATGTATTTGTATAGTTTTTATAGGGATGAGGAGTTTAGAACCTTGGGGGAATGAATATATTATTCAATTTAACTTTAGTGGAGTTCTACTTATTTTGCTTAGCATTTCATTAAACATAGGAGATAGACATATACTTAGTAGAAAGAGCAAAATATCAGGGGTTTTACCTATAACAGATAGAGATTATTTTAGTGTAAATTTTATAGGAATGTTAATTAAGATTGGAGCGGTTATTTTATCTATAGGAATATTATTCTTATTTAAATCTGGAGATGAGATGCCTGGATTAAGAGGAATAATAATTTTATATTCTATATTTGTAGTGTATTTAATAACTAAAAAATATATCCATAAAAGCCTAGGTAAAGATTGTAAGAGAATAAAAGTTCTTAATAGATTACTACTTATCCTATTATTTGTGTTGAATATTATAATAATTATAGATATAGGAGTTCCACAAGTTGATATTATAAATGTTAGAGCTAATGAAATACTGCAAACCTTAAGCTCCATGGCAATACCAGAGTTTTTTGGAAGTAGGGGAGCTGCAGCTATAGTAGTTATGGGTATTATACTTTACTCTGTTTATTATAATTACACCTATATAGTTAATGAAAAAAAGGGAAAAAAGTATTTTAATCCTTATTTTCTAGGAGTAGTTTCAGGTGGATTAAAAAATGGAGTAGTTTTTTATATAGTTGAATTTTTTTGTATAGGGGCATCTTTTCTCGTAGGATGGATTAAGGTTATAGATGTCTTAAGCAGTTCTAATCCTTTAATGGAAAATATATTTAACGCGTATATGTTGGTTGTACTTTGTGCTGTTCTAGTTTTGCTAGTTGAATATAGTCAATATAGGGAGAATTTAAACTTTCAAGGTGAAAAGATAAGAGATTATTTACCTATAAAGAAGGAAGATATACAAATTGGTATATTTATAAGACAAATGTTAGTTTTAGTAGGTTTTTCACCTATAATTATAGTTATGTATGTAATCCAATCAAGTAATCCTTTAGTAATAGGGGCAAGAGGATTATATGTATTTTTTATAATAATGGCATTTATTTTAAATATATTTCTGGTGATTAGAGAGGTAAAGATTAGTGAAAAAGCGACTTCCATAATAATGAGAGTGATTATATTTGTTGGAATAATATTGGGGGTTAATGGAGGCGGTGATGGGATAAATTTAATATCATATAAGCTAATATCTACGAAGGTATTTCAATTTTTAGGGGGCTATTCTGTAGGGGCAATACTTATCCCTATAGTTTTAATTTTATTTTGTTATATAAATTATATATACATTATTAGAAAGAACAGAATTTAGTTGATTTAATTATATATATGGTGGTAAGCTATAAAAGAAAACATTTTCAAAGGTGATGGAGGTTATATAAATGAAGCAAATAAAAATAGCTAATACAGATATGGAAGTATCACAAATATCTTTAGGGTGTATGAGAATAGCAGGTCTTACTAACAATGAGGTTGAAAGATTAGTAAAGACTGCATTAGATGAAGGAATAAATTACTTTGATCATGCTGATATATATGGAAAAGGGAAGTCTGAAGAAATTTTTTCAGAAGCTATAGGAATGAATAGTTCTTTAAGAGAAAAGATGTTCATTCAATCAAAGTGTGGAATAAATCAAAAGGATGGCAACTATGATTTTTCTAAGGAATATATTTTAGATTCAGTAGATGGTATATTAAAGAGATTAAAGACAGACTATTTAGATGCTCTTTTACTTCATAGACCAGATGCTTTGGTAGAGCCAGAAGAAGTGGCAGAGGCGTTTAATATATTAAAGAACTCTGGAAAAGTAAGACACTTTGGGGTTTCTAACCACAATTCACTTCAAATAGAATTATTACAAAAGTACTTAGATCAAAAGATTGTCTTTAACCAACTTCAATTAAGTGTTACTAATTCAGGAATGATTAGAACAGGACTAAATGTCAATATGGAAAATGAAGCAGGAATAAATAGAGATGGAAGTGTTCTTGATTATTGTAGATTAAATGATATTACAATACAAACATGGTCACCATTCCAGTATGGATTCTTTGAAGGAGTTTTCTTAAATAATGATAAGTTCCCAGAGTTAAATAAGACTATTGATGAAATTGCATCTAGATATGGGGTTTCCAATACAACAATAGCTATGGCTTGGATTTTAAGACATCCAGCTAAGATGCAAGGTATAGCAGGTACTACAAATGTAGAAAGATTAAAAGAAATTTGTAAGGCATCGGATATAGTTCTTACAAGAAAAGAATGGTACGATATATTTAAGGCAGCAGGAAATACACTTCCTTAAGATAATAAAGATAATAAGGTGAGAATAGTTAATAAAGATAAGGTGGAGAAATTGCTATGCAGTTTCTCTTTTTTTATAATTATAAGAAAGTATAAAATTTTAACCACTCTTTTTTGTTATTGAAGAATAGCAGACTATTATGCTGGAATTACATTATATGGAAGAAGAGGGGCTGAGCTAGTTATGAGGGAAAGTAAAAAAAGAATAATGGTTATAATTTTACTAATTTCATTACTTTTAAATATATACATGATAATTAAATATTGTAGAATTAACTCTCTAAATGAAAATATAAAAATAGTACGTAGTAATATTAAGGAGTGGGAGAAATATGAGTAAGAGAAAAACAATTTTTCTTATAATAGTTCTTATAGTATCAATTTCTCTTAATATATTGCTTGGAATTGCTATAAATGATAAAAAGAAGATATCTTCAGAAAGATTAATTGATAACTGTGATTATTTAGGCAAGATGTGTAAGGGGATTAGAGATGAGTGGGAGTATCCAGGTAATTTAGAGCTAGATGCAAGAGTTTCAGTAGAAAATATAGAAAGTTATATAAAAGAAGTGGGCGTAAAAAGTTTTGGTGGAGATGAATTAAATATATATAAAGCTATAATGGGAGATATTGTAGATGGTATATATAATAAAAAGATGGAAGGTTTGAATTTACTAATTGAACAATTAAATTTAATAAACAAATATTTGGATGAAAATAAGGATGAGTTTATTGAACATCCTAGAAAGCTAGAAAAGGAAATAAAAGAAGATGGGAGTTTATTATTTAACCATCTTAAAGCAATAGAATATTCTATAAATAATTTATAGGAGAAGAAATTTGGAAGAAATCAATATACTGTCATTAAATAATACATTTTTCACGGTTAATGCAGTAATAGACTCCACGGGAATAATTGATGATGATAGAATAATAAAATACTTTTTAAAGAACGTAAGAAAAAACATTCCATCACGAATAATTATAGAAAAAGATAAGTTGATTAGGATAATATTAATAATAAAGATAAGAATAGATTCTGCTTAGGCAGAATTTTTTTTTGCTTGGATCTAGGTCTATATTTATATATTTATTTCTTTTTATATTTAAAAAAATATTTGAATATTTATTTTTGTATTTTCAATTTTATAAAAATTGAAATGAAGATTTGCTTTAAAGAACTTTGTAATCTTTCTTATCTTAATTATACGCTGTCTTATTTTTCTTTTTGAAAGCCACTAAGCTTTGTGATAGAATTAGAAGATATGAAATAAATTATGTAAATAAACTTAGGAGGATCTATTAATGAATAAAATAACAGATCACATTCTATGTAAAGTAGAAAAGCCTGCTAGATATGTAGGTGGAGAATTAAATGAAATAATTAAAAATCCAGAAGAAGTAGATATTAGATTTGCATTCTGTTTCCCAGATGTTTATGAAGTGGGAATGTCTCACTTAGGAACAAGAATACTATATCATACTATAAATGAAAGAAAAGATACATACTGCGAAAGAGTATTTGCTCCATGGCCAGATATGGAAGAGCAATTAAGAAAGAATAATATATCTCTATGCACATTAGAAACAAAAACTCCATTAAAAGAGTTTGATATATTAGGCTTCACTCTTCAATATGAGATGAGTTATACAAACATATTAAATATGCTTGATATGTCTGGGATAACTATAAGAGCAGAAGAAAGAGGAGAAGATGAACCTTTAGTTATGGCAGGGGGACCTTGTGCCTACAACCCAGAACCATTAGTTGGAATAGTTGATTTCTTTGAAATTGGTGAAGGGGAAGAAATGATGGATGATGTACTTGAGGTTTATGCCAAGTACAAGAAAGGAAAGTGGGACAAAAAGGCTTTCCTAAGAGAGATATCAAAAATTGGAGGTATATATGTACCTTCACTATATGATGTGGAATATAATGAAGATGGAATAATAAAGAGCTTTAAGCCAAAGTATGATGATGTTCCAGCAGTTGTTAAAAAGAGAATAATAAATAACTTTGATAGAGTATCATTCCCAGAGAATATGATAGTACCTTATACAGAAATTGTTCACGATAGAATAGTTCTTGAAACCTTCAGAGGTTGTACAAATGGATGTAGATTCTGTCAAGCTGGTATGATTTATAGACCAGTTAGAGAAAAATCAAAGGAAACTTTAGTAAAGCAAGCTAGAAATATGCTTAAGAGTACAGGATATCAAGAAGTTTCACTTTCTTCATTAAGTACATGTGACTACTCTGATATTGAAGGACTTATCCATGATTTAATGGAGGAGCATGAAAAGGATAAGGTTGCAATTGCCCTACCTTCTATTAGAGTTGATGCATTCTCAGTAGATTTAATTAAGGAAATCCAGAAGGTTAAGAAGACAGGATTAACATTTGCTCCGGAAGCTGGATCTCAAAGAATGAGAGACATAATTAACAAGGGGTTAACTGAAGAAAGAATTTTAGAAGCTACTAGAAATGCTTTTGAATCAGGATGGAACAAGATTAAGCTTTACTTCATAATTGGTTTACCATATGAAACATTAGAAGATTGTGCTGGTATTGGTGATTTAGCAGGAAAGATGGCTGATGAATATTTTGCACTTCCAAAGAATGTGAGAGCTAAGGGACTTAGCATTACAGTAAGTACATCTATATTAGTTCCAAAGCCATTTACACCATTCCAATGGGCACCAATGGCTAGATTAGAAGAAGTAGATGAAAAGATAAATGCAGTTAAAGGTTCAATAAAATCAAGAAGCATTCACTACAACTACCATGAGCAAAAAACTTCATATATGGAAGCTGTATTTGCAAGGGGAGATAGAAGACTTAGTGAAGTATTAATTAAAGCCTTTGAAAAGGGTGCTAAGTTTGATGGTTGGTCTGAATACTTCAGCTTTGATATATGGAAAGAAGCATTATCAGAGTGTAATGTTGATGGAGATTTCTTTACCTATAGAGAAAGAGGATACGATGAAATACTTCCTTGGGACTTTATAGATATTGGAGTTACAAGAAAGTATCTTGAAAGAGAAAACGAAAAGGCTAAAAAAGCAGAGCTTACTCAAAACTGTAGAAAAGGATGTACAGGATGTGGAGTAAATGTAAACTTCAAAGAAGGAGAGTGTTTTGAGGGTGCGATACTTAATAAAGTATACTAAAGAAAGTAATATAAAATTTATTTCTCACTTAGACTTAATGAGAACAATACAAAAGGTTGTAAGAAGAGCTGAATTGCCAGTTAAATATTCACAAGGATTTAACCCACATATGGCTTTATCTATAGCTCAACCTTTAGGAGTTGGGGTATATTCAAGTGGTGAATATATGGATTTAATCTTAGTTGAAGAGATGGATGTACAAGAAATTATAGATAGATTAAATGAAAAATCAGCTTCAGGAATTAAGTTTATGACAGCAACTCAAATTCCACCAACTGAGCCAAATGAGAAAAAGATGCCACAAGCTATGGCTATGATAGATGCTTGTAGATATACTATAAAGATAAACTATACAAGTGTTGAAGGCCTTGAAGAGGAAGTTAAGGCTTTAGTTGAAAAGAATGAATGGATTACTTTAAAGAAGAGTAAAAAGGCTGAAAAAGAAGTTAATATTAAAGAATTCATCTATGAATTTAAATTCTGGGTTAAGGATGAAGCTTTAGTTATAAATACTGTAGTTAAGTCAGGAAGTAGAGAACATTTATCAGCAGATTTATTAGCTAAATACATTAAAGAACATACTTCTAACGTAGATGAAGATGCTTTTGTAGATATAAAGAGAGAAGAAATGTATTTTGAAAAGGGTAATAAGTTAGTACCACTATATAACTGTGTATAGGAAGTGTTAATTATATGAAAGAGATATTTATAGAAAGAAGAGAGAATATCCTAAGAATTGCTATTAGGCAAAATGGTAAATTACAAGAGTGTATTGTAGAAGAGGAAAATGGTGAACCAGTAATAGGTGAAATCTATAAGGGAAGAGTTAAAAATATAGTTCCTGCAACTAACTCCATATTTGTAGATTTAGGATTAAATAAGGAAGGATATCTTTACTATAGTAATGAACTTAAAGCTAGAGGCATTAAGAAGGGTGAAGAAATCATAGTTGAAATTCTAAAGGAGCCTATTAATGATAAGGGTGCTAAAATAAGTGCAAAGTTTGGTATTCCATCAAAGTATTTAGTACTTGAAAGTGATGGGTACGGAATAGAGTTCTCTAAAAGATTCAAGGATGAGGTTAAAAAAGAGCTTATCCTTGCTGAATTAGAGGAAATAGCAAATGGAAAGCTTATAGTTAGAACAGAAGCAGCTAATGTTAGTATTGAAGAACTTAAGCATGAAAGAAAAGTACTTCTTAATGAGTATGAGGATATACAAAGAAAAGCTAAGTATTCTTCTAATTTAGGTAAGCTTTATGGAGAAAACCTTTCTTTAATCAAGGTACTAAGAGATAAAATTTCTGTAGATCCTGTTAAAGTTATCTTAGATAATAAAGATGATTATGAATTTGCAAAGAATTATCTTAAAGATGATGAAAGTGCAAAAATTATATTATATACAGATAATAGAGCTTTATTTGATGCATATGAGATTGAAAAAGAATTATTAAAGCTTAGACATAATAAAGTTGTACTTCCTTGTGGTGGATCAATTGTTATTGATAAAACTGAAGCTATGTATGTTATTGATGTTAACACTGGCAAAAATATTAAGGAAAGAAACTTTGAGAAGACTATATTAGAAACCAATTTGGAAGCAGCTAAAGAGATTGGTAGACAAATCTTACTTAGAAATTTAAGTGGAATAATAGTAATAGACTTTATAGATTTAAGAGATAAAGCTCATAAATCTATAGTTATGAGAGAACTTAAAGAAGCACTTAAAGATGATGGTGGAAACGTAAAAATCTTCCCATTTACTGAATTAAACCTAGTACAAATTGCTCGTAAGAGAATAGGTAAAAGCGTCTATGAGTATATGGAAGAACCATGTCCTTTGTGTAAAGGAAGTGGAAGATTATTAAAGCTATCATATCTTGAAGGATTAATTAGAAATGAGATTCTTAGATTTTATAGTGAAAATGGAATTAATGATTTCTTTATAGAGATTAATAAAACTTATGAGGATATGATAAAAGGAGATATGCTATCTTTCTTAAAAGAAATAGATGGATTAGATAAAGGTATATATTTAAACTATATTGATGAGGTTGAAGGATATACTTTAGAACCATTAATATTTAAGAACCAGAAAGCTAACGTAAGTAAGTATCTTATTAAGAACTAACAGGATTAAGAAGAAACTGCCGCAAGGTGGTTTCTTTTTTATTTTTCAGGAAATTATAATGGCAATTAAATTGTGTATAACTTCAACATTTAGATGTTACTAGAGGTTATTTACTCCTAAAAAAATTATTCAAAATACGTGGTAAATATTGTAAAAATATTTGTAATAGTTTACAATATATATGTAAAGATAATTTATAATATGTGGGAGGTACTTTAATGAAGAAAAACTTTTTAAAGGTATTTGTGGCATCTGTAGCAGGTGTTACATTATTAGCTGGCAGTATGTTAGCTATTCCAACTAAAGCTGCTACACAAGAAAAGGAATACAGGAATGTAGGTTATGTATTCCAAAGAAATTGTGACATTGATACATTGGATGTTACAAAGATTACTCACTTAAATTATTCCTTTGGTCTTATTTACAATAGGGAATATGAGGAACTTGGAGATGAAACTAATCCAGATGTAAAAGTTCCACATGAATTTGATGACAGTTTACTACACACAATTTATTTACCTGAAAAGGTAAAGAGTGACCTTTCAAGAATTGATGTCTTAAAAGGAAAAAATCCTGATTTAAAGGTTCTATTGTCTGTTGGTGGATGGGAATGTAGAGGATTCTCAGATGCAGCAGCAACAGAGGAAGGAAGAAAGACTTTTGCTCAATCTTGTAAGAATGTTATTGATGAATATGGACTAGCTGGAATCGACCTAGACTGGGAATATCCTGTTAATGGTGGATGGGGAGTAATAAAAGCTAGACCAGAAGATAAAGAAAACTTTACATTACTATTAAGAGAAGTAAGAAGTGCTATAGGTGATGATAAGTTATTAACAATAGCTGGTTCTGCAAATGTTAACTTCTCAAATGGTGGTTGGACAGAGTTCCAAGATGTAATTCCTTTGTTAGATTATATAAACATTATGACATATGACTTTAGATATGGTTCATGTTATTTTGATTCAGCTTTATATGCTTCAGAGACATGGAAAACTGAATTTGATTATGATGACTATAATACAGATATGGCAGTTAAATTATATCTAGAAAATGGATGCCCATCTGAAAAGATTAATATTGGATTATCTTTTAGCGCTGGTATACCACAATTGGTTAGTGATAAATTAGATGGCGAATTAAGTTTTATAAAAGATGCTCTTATAAGAGCTGGATTTCCAATGGATGAAACTGATCCAACACCAGTGCTATCAGCAGTTAAGAATTTAAAGGAATCAGATGGATTCTATAAACATTGGGATAATGATGCTAAAGCTATGTATGTAACATATAAGCATACAGATGGAAAAGAGTATTTTGTTATGAGTTTTATTGAACCACAAGGACTTTCTGCAAAAACTCAATATGTTAAAGATAATAATTTAGGTGGAACTATGTTCTGGGAATTTAGTGCTGACTATGATAATTCTTTAGTTGCACAAATAGCAAAAGAACTTAATATTAATGGCTTTGGAGAAGAAGTAGTACCTACAGATCCAAAACCAGAAGTAAAACCTGAAACAAAGCCTGGTGAAGGTGAATTAGTTAAGACTGGAGATGTGACTCCAATATTAAGTCTTATAGGGTTATCAGGAGCATCACTAGGTGTTGCAACTGTAATGTTTAGAAAGAGAAGAGCAAAATAAGATTATAGAAAGATCCCGTCACGAAAATGTGACGGGATTTTTTTATACACTAAATTACACTTTCTAGAGCAGAAACTCCTATTACATAACTTCCGAATAGGTTTAATAGATAAGTGTTTACTCTATAACCACAATGAAAGGCATCCTTTTTGCAGGTAGTTGTGAATTGTAAATATACAAATTAAATAATACAACTAAAGTGTAAAAAAGTGTAAATACTACCAGTATTATCAATGAGATAATAGTTTTGTATTGATGAGATTTAAAAACATTATACATTATCTAGTCAATACGCAAAAGCACAAAATTAAAAAATGGTTTTGAGGTTCGAGGGGATGATAAAAAGAATTATTTAGACTTATTTGATTAATGATTGAAAGGAGAAAAAATGAAATCTAAATTAAAAGGTTTAAGAAAAGTTAGTCTTGCAACAGCTGTTATGATTACTTCCACATTTTTTAGTGGTTTAAGTATACAGGCTGCTGAAAATGAGGATGTATGGCAATTAGCCAATGCAAGTGTTGAGAAAAAAGATGAGAATGATGTGTATTTATCATTTGGAAGTGGCCAGAAGGCTCGTATTACATTCTTAAATGAAGATGTATTTCGTATTGATGTAGAGCAAAAAGGAGAAGAATTTGAAGAATATCCAGAACCAATGGCTTCTACACATACAACTAAGATTACAGCCAAGTCAGAATCAGATTATGAGGCAGAGGGAATTGTTGAAGCTAATATTTCTGAAGATGATAACACCATTGAAATTAATGGAGGTAATGTAAAATTACTTGTTGATAAAGAAACTGCAAAAATGGAATTGAAAAATAAGGATAATAAGACTGTTTGGAAAGAAGCAGAATCCCTAAAATATGATGGTACAGAAACTGTACAAACTCTTGAGACAGATGAAAATGAATATTTTTATGGTGGAGGACAACAAAATGGTTTCTTCTCTCATAAAGATCGTAAAATCTTAATCGAAAATAAAAGTACATGGGTTAGTGGTGGAGTATCTTCCCCAAGTCCATTTTATATGTCAAGCAATGGATATGGAGCAATGCGTAACACTTTCCAATCCGGAAGTTATGACTTTAGTTCTACAGCAAAATTAGAGCACGATGAAAATCGTTTTGATGCATATTACTTTGTTGGAGATAATATGAAAGATGTGCTTGGCGATTATGTTGAACTTACTGGAAATCCAATGTTTATGCCTAAATATGCTTTCAACCAAGGAAATGCAGATTGCTATAATGGCGATGGTGAAGAACTTTTGGCTGATGGAGTGGCACGAGCTAAAAAATATGTAGACAATGATATGCCAGCTGGATGGTTCTTACCAAATGACGGATATGGATGTGGTTACGGTAAGTCTTCCGATGCAGATGAAAATATCCAAAATCTTAGCGAGTTTGTTAAAAAGGCTAAAGAATATGGATTTGTAAGTGGCCTTTGGACAGAAAACGATTTAGACAAGCTAGATAGAGAAGTTTCCAAAGGTGGAACACAAATGATCAAAACTGACGTAGCATGGGTTGGAGAAGGATATTCATTTGGACTAAATGCTGTACGTCAAGCTTATGAAGGAATAGAAAACAATTCAAATAACCGTGGATTTGTTATTTCATTAGATGGATGGGCAGGTACACAACGTTATGCAGGATTATGGTCTGGAGATCAGACAGGTGGAAACTGGGAATATATTCGTTTTCATATTCCAACATATATTGGAGCTGGACTTAGTGGAAACCCTAATGTAGGTTCTGACCTTGATGGAATTTATGGTTCAGATAAAATTATCTCTACTCGTGACTTCCAATGGAAAGCATTTACGCCGATTGAAATTAATATGGACGGATGGACTACAGGCGCTGAAAAGAGCCCTTGGTATCATGGAGAACCATATACATCAATTAATCGTATGTATTTGAAAATGAAGACAGGATTTATGCCATATAACTATTCTTATGCTAAAGAAGCACATGATACAGGTATCCCTATGATTCGTGGCCTTGTACTTGAATACCCTAATGATCCTTTTACTTGGGGAAATCAGACTCAATATGAATATATGTGGGGGGAAAACCTACTAGTTGCACCTGTATATGAAGACGTTAATGGTGATGAAAAGGGAAATGATGTACGTAATAAGATTTATCTTCCAGACAAGGATCAAATCTGGATTGACTACTTTACTGGTAAGCAGTACCAAGGTGGTCAAGTTATAAATAACTTTGATGCACCATTATGGAAACTTCCGTTATTTGTGAAAAACGGAGCGATTATTCCAAAGGATGTAGAAAATAATTCACAACTATTTGTAAAGGGAAATGAAGATCGTATTTTTGAGGTATATCCTGCAGGTCATACAGAATTTGATCTTTATGATGATGATGGTATGTCACAAGAATACAAAGAAGGTAAGGGGGCTACTACATTAATTACATCAGATGCTCCTGCAGCTGGAGAAAAAGGTGATGCTGTTATTACAGTAAATCCTACTAAAGGAAGCTTCACAGGAATGGAAAAAGAACGTGGAACACAATTTGTTGTTAACGTATCAGAAAAACCAGATGAACTTATTGCTAATGTTGGTGGAACAGAAGTTGAATTAAAGGAAGTTACTTCTGAAGAAGAATTTAATAATGCAGAAGGAAATGTTTACTTCTACAATGAAGCACCAGATTTAAATCACTATGCAACTGAAGGATCTGAATTTGCAAATCAAAAAATAACAACTACTCCAAAGGTATTTGTTAAGATTAGTAAGACAGATATTACATCAAATGAAGTTAAATTAACAGTAAAAGGTTTTGTTAATGAGCAAAAAGAAGAAATCAATGAAAATGATAAGGAATTAATAGATGCAGATATTCCTACATTAGAAGGAACAGCTACAGATAATAAAATTTCCTTGAATTGGGAAATGAATGAAGATGTAAAATACGGTATGATTGTAGATGGAAATGAAGATGCAATCTATCGTAATGTTACTGCTCCATTTATTCATGATTCTTTAAATGCTGGTGAGGAACACACATATCAGCTAGTTGTGTATAATACAAAACATGAAGTAGTTGGTGAAGTTCAAAGATTCCAGACTAATGAGGATCGTTATAAAAATGTAATTAAAAATACAGCAGGAGTAGCAAGCTCTGAAATTGGAGGCTATTATGCATCACAAGCAGTTGATGGAGATGAATCTTCATTATGGTATACAGACTGGGAGGATGATGTAGCCAATAATAGCGATAAAATATTTACCATAGATTTAAAAGATGGATATTATGTGGACAAACTAGAATACTTTAACAATGGTACAGCTCAAATTAAGGATCACGAAATACAAATCAGTCTTGACGGTGTGAACTTTAAAACTGTTGAGAAGAGTGTATGGGAACGTGCTGGAGAATTCCGTGTATTTGTTGATTTAAAAGGAGAAGCTGCTCGTTATGTACGTATAGTATCTCATGATTTACGTCATAACAGTGCTAATGAATTCCGCGTTTATAAAGTGGAAGGTACAGAAAGCTTTAATCCTGCTAGTACAAAAGGAAATAAAGAAATACAAGATAATGATATTACATTCCTTGAAAACTACATGGGTGTTACGGCTGAAAATGCAAAACTTTGGGAACAAGCTCGCCCAGGCGACTTCAACTATAATAATGAAATTGATGCCTATGACTTAGCATTTACAATGGCACAAAAGGGCCTTGAGAATACTGGTAAGAAGGCTGCTGGTATAATAAACTGGTCAATAGACAAGAGTGAACTTAAAAAAGGTGAAACAGCAAACATTACTGTTACTGGAAGTGGATTGAAAGATATTTATGCATTTGGAATGCGTCTTCCATTGGGAGATAAAATAAATAATCTTAAGTTTGAAACAGTTGCATCTGAAGTAACTAATCAAATGATTAATATGTCTAAGAATCCACAAAACTCTACAGACTATGTTGTGGCTTTCAGTAATGAAGGAAATGAGAGTGCTTTACAAGGGGATGCACAACTTGCTACTATAAAAGTAACAGCATTGGAAGATACTGTACTTAATTTAGAAGGTGTGAATGCATTCGTTATTTCAAATGGTCTAGATGTACGTCTTGCACTTGGAACAGACAGTGAACCTGCAGATGTTGCACAGCTAGAAAATATAATTAATGCTGCAAATTTAGATACAACTCCATATACATCAGAAAGTGCTGCAGAATTCAATAATGCAATAAATGCAGCAAAAGCAGTATTAGATAATCCAGAAGCAACTCAAGAAGAAATGAATGATGCAATTAAAGGTATTTTAACTTCTTTACAAGGTCTAAAGTTAAGAGTATCTACACATGTTGATGCACTTAGATTATTAACAGAAACAATTAGTATAGAAGGACCTAAAGCTGGATATGTTCAATCTGATTTAGATAAGCTTTTAGCTACTGTAACAAATGCTGAAGGGGTTGTAGCTAATAAAGAAGCAACATCTGAAGAAATTGATGAAATGTTTATGACATTAAAAGAAAAACTATTAGCAACAAAAGATGCTAATGGAAGCTATGATGCAAGTAATAAGATCTATATGACTTTTGCAAATGCAATTCTTACAGAATTAAAGGATGTATATACTGAAGAATCATTACAAGTTTTAGAAGAGGTAGTAAAAGAATTTAAAGATTCAGCAGATGATAAGATTGCAGAAGCTGTTCTTTCATTAGAAGTTGTACAAAATGTTGATAAAGCAATATTAAATGTTTATGTTGATATTGCTGATGCAATGCATCTAGACACATATGGAACAGAAGCTTCTCTAAAAGCTATTGAAGCACTTAATGAAGCAAAAACTGTCCTTGCTGATGATAAAGCTACACAGGAAATTGTTAATAAACATGTAGATTCATTATCAAATGCATTAATTAGTGTACTTGAACCTAATGAAGAAGCATTAAAAGATGCACTTGCTAAGCTAGTTGAGGAAGCAAGGAATATAGACCTTAGCAATAAAACAGAAGCAAGTAAATCAGTATTTGAAAAAGCATTAGCAGATGCTGAAAAAGTTCTTGCTGAACAAAGTAGTGATGAAAAAGCTTTAGAAAGTGCATATATGAACTTAACTGCAGCAATTAATGGATTACAAGAAGTTGGCAATGCAGATAAGACAGAGTTGAAAGAAGCAATTGATAAAGCAGAAGAAATTGACCTATCATTCTACACTAAAGATAGTGCTGATGCATTGACAAAAGCGTTAAATAATGCAAAAGAAATATTTGATAATGAAGCAGCTACCCAAGATGTTGTAGATGAAGCATGTGAAGCATTACTTAATGCAATTGATTCTTTAGATAAAAATGTAAGTGACAAACCAAATCCAACACCTGGACCTGGTGAAGGTGGAAACAACAATGGTTCTAATATAGAAGTACCAAAAACAGGCGATACAGCAAATCAAGCAGGATATTTATTCTTACTTATTGTATCTGTTGGAGCTATTTATTTCATTAGAAAAAGAAAAGTAACAACTAATTAAGTTTGTAAAAAGATTTCTCACCTTACTTTAGGGTGAGGAGTCTTTTTATAGAATTAGGCAGGAGAAGATATTATGAGACGAAAATGGATAGGATTTGTATTTTTAATTATTTGTATGTTAGTAGGATGTACTTCCTCATATGAGCGAGATACAGAAGAAGGAAAAATAGTTTATATCACATTGGAAGAAATGCAGGAGAAAATGATTAACAAAGATAACTTTATAATTGCATTTACACAGGAAAAATGCAGATACTGTAAAGAATTCTATGAGTTATTTGATGAATATCGTAAAAATCATAATGTCATAATATATGAAGTTAATTTATCAAAGGAAACTAGAGAGGCAAAGGATAATCTTGAAATTATCCATGAATACTTCCCTACTTTCTCAACCACACCTGGTATATATTATGCCAAGGACGGAAAAGTGGAGAGTTCGTTAACTGATAATCAGGATGAAATGAACGAAGAGATTTTGGATAAATGGGTACAAGATAATCAGTTGGATAGAAAGAAATAAATTTATAAAAAAGAGTAATAGAAATCTTTTGAATAAAAGGAGCTGTATCAGATTAAGGTTTTTTACCTTAGGCTGATATAGCCTTATTTTTAT
>OBZL01000132.1_pt1 | contig 21110 bp, 18 predicted proteins | sample 1476921 | NCBI WGS metagenome assembly OBZL01 (sample SAMEA2580239, study PRJEB22360) | human gut metagenome | biome: human gut; feature: human-associated habitat; material: faeces | place: Denmark | collected 2008/2010
ATAAGGTGGTTGCGGTATACCGCAACCACCTTATTACCTACTTTATATCAATTATCTTTAAATCTAATTATACTAAGATGTTATAACTAAACAATCATTATAGTTTTTAAACAAGTTGATACCCCATGTATATATTTCTGATTTACTCTTATCATAATGATAAATTATTAACTCTGGTTCATTATTTACACTTATGGCTTGGCCTAAAGCAAATGTCATAGCTACTGAAGTTGATAAAACCATATGAATCTTAGTAATATTTTTATCTTTAACTACTTGTTTTATGCTGTTCATCATAAATTGAACATAATACTCTACCTGATTTTTACTTGTAATTACATCACAACCTAATTGTTCTGAACTAAATATAAGTATATTTTTATCATCAGGTTTAAAAATCTTTAACTCGTCATATTTAATAGGATAAGTTGTTGATAACCCAACGATTAGCTCATCACTACTCTTATCTAATATTTCAGTTGTAACTTCTATACCTTTAAAATTTTTATATTCCTCTAATTCTCTGAAAACTTTAGTTTTTCCTGTTCTGTATTTATGAAACAGAGTAATTGCTACTTCATCTCCTATTTGACTTCCCATTCTTAGTATTAAAGGAGTATGTGCTATTCCCATATATCCATACTCACATACATTATTTATATTTTGTTTAAATTCCTCAATAAACTTATCTTGTCTATTTACTACATATTTTATTTTCTCATAATCTGAACCTATATCATTCATATCACTAATTAAATTTATTTCTTCAATTTTATACTTACTATTAGTCTGAACTTTAAATTGTACTTTTGACATACTTGAATGACCAATAATAACCTTATCCACAATTTCTTCATTTTTATATATGTACTTCATTATTAATACAACTATACATAATATAAATATAACTAACGTTGAATATATAATACAATATTTATCAATTTTTATATATTCATTTATCAATATATTTACATCTGTAAAAATGCTAATAAAATTTTTTAAGCAATCATTATCTAATTTATCTAAAGTATCCCTTAAGGATATCGCAATTTCTGGAATAGCAAACATCAAACATATACTTCCACTTAACAACATCATCCAAATTATTATTTTTTTCTTTATACCAGTAATTACTTTAACAAGATTAATGTAAATTTTATCCATCTAATAATTCCCCTATTTTTAATATTCTTTTATCATTAGCCTTATACTCCCATACACCAACTTCTTTATTTCCCACTATTATATGAATAAATTTTGATTTATTCATTTTATCTCCTATTTGAATCCAATTCATTCTATCTTGTGAAGAATAATTAGGATACGGCTCCGGATGTGTATGCCACTCCCCCATATATACATGTATATTGCCTTGCTTTGTCCAAATTGATTTTAATATTTTATTATGCCTCTTATCTACTCTATTGAAAGAAATTCTCGTTCTTCCATCTTTCCTTAAAGGCTTAGTTGCATACTCAATAATAATATCTCCACTTAAGGTTTCATATCCTATTAGTATACCGCCTGCTTCACAATCATTCATACTTAGCTGTCTATAAGATTTTAATATTTTAATAACTTCACTTTTTATTTTAATTTTATATCCAAAGCTTGATATTATTACACTCATACATTTTCCTCTTTATGGCAAATATCACATTGTTCATTTTCAAAATCTATACCACTTAATTTCCAAATATCATTTATCTGTCTTTTATACCTATCAGAAGTCAATAACCCTTCCTTTGTCATATAGGTATCATCTCCCTTTTGAGAAATTAAGTAGTTTTCTTCTATTTCTCCATTAAAATACTTTAAGGCTAATTCTACTCCCATACATACAGTCTTTATTGAATGTATAGATCCAAATGGTAAAAAGGTTGAATGGCATCCATTATACTTTTTAGTAAATACTTGCCCTCTTTTACAATAAGATGTTTTATCATATAATCCTTCATCGTCTTGACCTATAAGACACTCAAAGCACCCTTTATTTTTAACATCTATAAGCAAGGCGTGATTTCCTATTCCTAACACCTCATTCCATAGATAAACAACTGGCGTAATAATATTGTTATATATTACATATTTATTAATCCATCTATTTACGTTATGGTTTCCAGTTGCTGATACTATTAAATCAAACTCTTCAAAATCTATCTTATAGTCTTCAATTAAATTCTCTATCTTCTCCTCAAAGCTCTCCATCTTTATCCCTGGAATATTATTTTCTAAGTGCTTGATTATAGCTTTTGTTTTATACTGCCCTACAAATTCTAACCCTAATAAATGCCTATAAATATTCTCTGCCGTTAATATATCTTCGTCTACTAAACACAAATTATAAAATCCAGCCTTGACTAACTCACTAACTAAATATCCTCCAATAGAACCACAACCTATTATTAATACTTTCTTATCTCTTATATCTGTGAATATTCCCCCTCTTTTCACAAGATACTCTGAATCATTTCGTAAAACACCAAGTGGTATACATTTACATCCTATATTTAATTGAAAGTATTTATTATGTCTAATTAATTTTTCATTATAATTTTTTACAAATATAGCTATTGGTATATTAAATCCATTAGGTTGATTAATATTTATAAGCAGTAGCAACTCATTACCAAAGCTTTTCATTAAAGTTTTAATATTCTGATACTCTATCTCACCAATTCTCAATAAATTATTGACATAATTAATATCTAATTTTTTTCTCCAATCTGGAGGATATATAAAATCCTTAGATTTAATATTTAAATATACAGCATTCTTTATAGTACTATGCTTACATATTTTTTTTAATTCACCTTCTTTATCTGCTACAGATAAATTTAGTTTTTCGTTACTTAATTTATAGTTACTAATATACTTTATTTTTTTTAATTTATCTTCTAATACTACAAAAGATTTAATTATTCCTATATTAGATAACTGATTCCAATATGCATCAAATTCTGTGATAAAATCAAGCTTATTAGTTCGTTCTATACCTTCAATTAATATTTTCTCTAACCTATTTATACTTTCATTGACAAGACAATCAAAGTTCTTATTAAATAATACTCCTTCTAAATCATATAAACAAATGTGACCGTCTTTATACATATGAGGTATAAACTCAAAGTTCATATAATCTTCTACAAATATATCAATTAATCTTCTTTCCCAATCAAAAGGTATAGCCATAACTATACCTATCTTTTGCTCTTTTATTTGTATACTAAATCTAATTAAGCTTTCATACGACTTGTCCTTTTTTTTATCAATATCAAATACTTCCCTTATATCACTAATTGAATTTATTGTCTTTAAAATGTCTTTTACTCTTTCTACCATATAAAACTATCTTCCTCCAGAAGAACTATTAGGCGCAAAAACACAAGCTTGTTTTTTAGCTGTATCCTTTTTTTCTGGAACTTCAAAGTCATCTCCAAATATATCCTTTAACTTCTTACACTGCTCAACTACTTCAACTTCATTTTTTACTTTCTCTAAATCACTTAATAAATCTTCAATCTTATTTTTGAAGTCAGTCATCTGTATATCAGTCATTTTACAAAACACATCTGTTTTGGGAGTTACCGGCAAATTTAATTTAATCCTATACAATAATCTCCCATTTTCATATGTCTCACATAAAAACATTCCTTTAATCTGTTGTACTAAATACGTTAAAGCTTCTAAATCATTATATGTTCTTGAAAGAGTAACATTATCAGTTTCATATTTAGGTTGAAATTTTTCATATGCTAAAAGAGTAATACCAATACCAGGTGGTTCACTATTACCCTCAGAGTTAAACTTGATATTCTTCCATCTTTTTAGATATCTAATAATCCTTCTATATTGAGCTCTTTCATCCGCATCTTCATACTTATTCATAATCTCATCTTTTAAGCCCATTGGGTCAGCCTTTTCCCATTTTTTGTTCTTTTCTTCTGAATATTCTTTTCCTCTTGCAAGATACATTTGACTATTCGTATCATCTTTATCTTCATAAGAATATATTACTAAGTCTACATGATAACCTATATTGCCATTCTTTTTATACGTCACTGTTACGCATGGTTGCTTAATTTCTGCCCCATAATCTGTATGGTCTTTTAAAATTTCATAAACCTTTTCTTTTAATTCTAATGGTTTGTAATCGCCTTTATTTACATTAAATCTTAGTCCCACATCAATATCATAATCCTTATTGTCTAAAGGTTTTACACCTGTATACATTGAATAACTACCTTGATTAATTATTGTAAAACTTGGTAAATCTTCATTTGATTTCAACTTATTAACTAATATGTCTCTTTTAGAAGCTAATTCACTATTTTCATCATAGTCCATCTTGATATTTTCATTAAATTTTTCAAACTGTTTTTGTAAAGTCATTATTATTTCCTCCTTATTAAATTCTTTCCCCTTTTAGAATAACCCAATATTTTCCTAATATAATTTTATCTTTTTATCTTTATACGGTCAATACAATTTATCATTTTTCCAAAAAAACACAATATATTGTCATATAACTTTTTAAACATCATATATACAGTATTTTTAAGTGTAATAAACCTTTTTCTTAAGATGTAGTATACTCAATAATATAATACTTCTGCTATTAAAACCAAACCATATCTTATAAATAACACGGTAAATTTTCCCTACTTTACTACCTGTAATATCCACGAAAATAACCATGAATTTATTAATGCAAAAATTACATATAATATTGAACCTACGGTTGGACATTCTCCACTATCGTAAATAATTCCAATTGGTAACATACTACTCACATAATTGTCCTCCAAGCAGCTAAATTAAATAAATCTACTAATATACTTACTTACGATACCAATACAGTATCTTGTAAATGTAAACAACATAATCCTACAAATGGATTCACAAATATAAAAGTTCTCAACAATAAACTTAGTTTTTTTATTATTTTGTACATATTACTCTACTAATTTATACCGTTCTCTCTCAAATACTATTCCGCCTTACAATGTATTATTTAACAATTAATATAATATATAATCACTCCCCTCTAATTTGTAAATGCCAAAAATATATTCAATGAGTTTATATTTAAAATTTTTATTGCATAATTATCTAATAATATAAATTTTAAAAGGAGATTATTTTGAATACTTATCTGAACAATACTAAAACTTTAAAGCCAAAAGAAATTGTAGAAAAAGTTTCTATCGATAAAGATTTTCTTAATGAAATCAAAAACCTAAGAGGAATGGCACTTAAGAAAAAAATAGCTGAACATTATTCATTACAGATAGGTTGTGTATCTCAACATGTTTTAAATTTACTTTATGATATATTTAAAAAAGATTTATCATCAACAGAAACACCTACCTCTAATATAAAAACCAAAAGTACTACTATATTTGAAACCAAATCAGAAAATAATGACATCTCTATTGCCAAAAACGAAGAAAAAATATCAATTACAGAAAATCAAAAGAGTACAATTAAGCCCGTAATTAGTCTTTCTAATGAAGAAGCTAATTCTAAAATAGAATATGAGAATAAAATTATAAATCTTCAAAATAAAATTAATGAAATTACTAATGAAAATAACATGCTAAATGAAGAAAACTCAAAACTATTCTCTAAAATTACTTCACTTACTTCTCATAAAGATGATACTCCTTTATCTCAGTTTAATTGGAGTATAGAAATGAAAAAATTAGGTTCTATAATGTCTATCTCTCCTAATAACATCACAATCACAGTTAATAAAAATCTATTAACTGAATGCACAAAAATTATCGAAAATATGAACCTTTTATCTATCTACAATACCTTAAAAAATAATGATGATATTAATTCTGCACTTATTCAAATAATTTTATTATGCTTTTTGTACCAAAATTCCTTAAACTAAGTTTATGAATTTTAATACTTGTCCATAATAGTATTATCAAATAAAAGTAGGTGTATGATAAGTTATGGATAATAAAGTATTAGAACTCGGAACTTTAATTAGAAAAAAAAGAAAAACTATGGGGTATTCAACCTCTAAATTAAGTAGCTTAGTAAATGTATCCGTTGGTCTTATAAATTATATTGAACATGGTAAAACAGACGCTTTTAACATTGATCTTTTGGCAAAACTTTTAGACATACTGCAAATTAATCCTGAAGAATATATGAAAATACTACTTAACAATATTCAATTTAAAAAGTTAAACTTAAAAGATTTAAATGATACTGATGAATATATATCAGAGCTTCAAACAGAAATCACTGCACTTTTTTCTTCTAAAATAATTCCCTTTGATAAAAAGAAGTTATTTTTATTAAAACTTCTTAACGAAATTGATTACTTCGAAAAAATATATAAGTCATAAAAATAAAGCTATAGATTTTCCTATCAAAAGTTATTCGCGTATATGAATTTTTTCATATATACGAATAACTTTCTTTTTTTTGCACAACCTATACTCGTAAACAGTAAAATTATATATAACTCGTTATATATAATTTATCGTTTTAAAAAGTCTATAAATCTTTCTTAGAAAGGAAGTGAACAAAATGAGTAATTCAAATAATCCATCTTCATCTAACCTTAAAATTACCTATAATGATAATCTTGAGTTATGGAATAATTTTAGTCAATTAATTATAAGTTTTATATTAGATAAAGAAAAAAACTTGAGGTTTTTAAATGAATCAAAATAATAAATTAAACATATCAAATGAAACTAAAATTTTAAATACACCCGAGAACAATGCGGCTATATATGCACGAATCTCTTCGCAAAAAGATAATAATTCTATTGATGCTCAAGTAGAAATGGCTAAAGAAATGTTGTATAAAAAAAAGTTATTTACTTATGGAGTGTATACCGACCATATAAGTGGTCTTTCTACACCACCAGCTAAAAGACCTGCATTTAAAAAATTATTAGTAGATGCTGAATCCGGTTGTTTCAAAACTCTAATTATTTATAGATTAGATAGATTAGTTAGGAATTACGATGATTGGATTGAAATTAAATCTATATTATCTAATTTAGGTATTAAAATAATTTTTTCTGACCCAAGCCAAGAAATACCTACTGATTCTCCTCAATCAGAATTTCTGCAAAACCTAACTGTAATGGTTGCTCAAATGGAACCAGGCACTATCTCTTCACGTGCAACTACCGGTAAACAAATAAGAAGAAAAAATGGTATTTATACAGCTCCTAAATATACTCCTTTTGGTTACTTTAGAAGCAAAAATAAAACAACAAAAGAAAAAAGTCTTAAGGCAGAGTATAAGCAGAACTCAATAGAATGTGCCTTTATAAAATACCTATTTTCTGCTTTTACATATTACTTAAAGTATAATCCTGACTTAACAGGAAACTCTATAAAACCCTTAGTTGCATCATTTTTTGAATCTACTGTTAAATCTTTTAACGACAATACTTTAGTAAGAAGTAAATTAGAGTTTGAAAACTACTTTATAGATTGTCTTTTAGCTGAAAATACAGACTATGACACAAAAGCAAAAACTTTATCACATATAAGTGATTTCTTTGACTTTTCAGGTTCTAAGACTGGTAACTTTCTATATGCCCTTACTAATAATATTTATTCAGGCTACATGTTTTCTACTGAATTTAATTACATAGAAAATAGTGATAAAGACCTTACCCCTACTCAATATGAGTTTTTAACTAAATACCATGTTATTTATACTAATGGCTTTTTAAGTATTGATAGAAACTCATTAATTTTAGCTAATAACATTAAGGGATGTATTGATTTTAATACTTTCGAAAAAGTGTTTTTAACTATAATAACACGAACTTTTAAACGAATAGATACTTCACCAAACTTCATATTCAAAGGGAAGGTTAAATGTTCTTGTTCAAAAAAACTATATATAAACAAAGAAGGGTTTCTTCATTGCGGTAATAAGAATTGCTATCGTTATATTCCCGATGAAGTAATAAAATCAATTATTTACTTTATAGTTTTATCCACAATTAATGAAAAGCTATCTACAGGTTTGAAGTCTTTTAATAACAAGCTTGAAAGAGAAATTTTAAACATTAAAAACAATATTAATACTTCTAATATTAATAAACTCTCTCTTTTAAGAAAAAATCTTGGTAATGGTAATTTAAACCAACTAATGAATAAATTATATGATTTTGAAAAATTGAAATTTATGTACACAAACAGATTATGTGATTTACGCTCAACACAACTTACTATATCTAATTTGTTAGATTTAATACATTCAGTTGATTCAAAAAGCTTAAAAAACAAAGAAGATATTTCTATGACTGTAACAGATTTAATACTACAAAGTATCGAAAACTTTGCACCTATGCTTGAAGACTTGGTAAAGGAGGTGAAAATATCAACTAATCATGGAAAACAGCTTAGTACAGAACTCAATATTAAATATGAATTTGAATCAAAAAGCAATTGGAATTTATCTAAGGGTATCCACTAAAAAACAAAAAAATAATACCTCCTCAGAAAATCAACTTAAAGAAATACAAAACTTTATTAAAACTATGGGATGGATAAATATCCCTCAAAAAATATATTCTGATACTTATTCTGCATCGTTAACTCCTAAGAAGTCTAAATATTCAATTTCTTTTATTAGAAATGGGCTAAGTTCACTATTATTAGATGCCCAATTAGGGAAAATAGATAGGGTATTAGTTTATTCACATGATAGATTAACAAGAAATATTCAAGAGGCGGCCATAATAAAGCTAACCTTACAGAAACTTAAAATTCCTATTCATTACTGTAAGCCAGGTGAAAATATTTCCTCAGAAGTAGAACAATTTAATACTTTTTTTGAAAACTTACTAAATAATTTATCAGCTTTAGAATCCAACATTATATCTCAAAGAGTTAGATTAGGAAGCGAATACAATATAAAAAAGGGATATTGGTCAGGTGGAAAAAGTCCTTATGGATATACTACTACCAAAAGTTATCAAGGCAGTAATAAAACTGTACTATCAATCAACTTTCCAGAAGCAAGGATTATTAAAGAAATTTTTAAGTTATATACATCTTGTTATTCTGTAAAAGAAATTTCAGAAATAATTAAAACTAATCATCCTTTAAATAATGATAGAAAATGGAACATTAGCACTATAAAAGATATTTTGAGAAATGAAAGTTATACAGGTACTCTTGTTTGGAACAAAAGAGGTGGCAGAAGAAAAGCTAATAGACATCATTCAAGCATATATATAAAATCACCCATAAACGAATCTAATGTAATTATTACTGAAGAAATATGGCACTTAAAAGAACATATAAAAAAAATTAATGCTACTCCTTTAAAAAAGTTATCCTCCCCATTTTTATTTAAAGGATACTTATTCTGCTCTAACTGTAATAAAGAATTTGATTGTAAAAATCATGGTGGTAATAATCGTAGTTATTATTTTTGTAGTACATGTAAAACATCTTATAATGCAAATAAGTTAGATAACTTGATACTTAATTTCATATTATCTGAAATACATAAAACTATTTTAGATAATTCAAATTTAGATACTCTATACACAAATTATTTAGATGCATTTGATTTTTATCAAGGTAAAAATAGTGAAGATTATAACCAACTAATAAAATATAAAATTTCTACTGAATTAGAGTTAGCTAATTGTAATAAAGAAATAAGTTCTTTTAAAGAAAAGATAAATTCAACCTCTAATATCTTAATAAACAGTGAACAAATACAAAAAGAAAATATACTTTTAGAATCCTTGGAACAACTAAAACTTCTATTAGAACTATCTATTAAAAATATAGACTATGAACTTGAAAGAATTGAATCACTCGCTCTTTCATTAATACCAAAAGACTCTTTCTTAAGAGTAGTAGAATTATTCTATGAAAAAATAATAAATATTTCAAAAGAAAACAACCTGCTACTTAGGAATAGGAGGTTACGCCTTTTTTTCTACGATAGTCTTTATAAAATTAAGGTAAATACTGATAATACATTTAATATCATATTTAAATAACCCATATATTTTTTAGTCCTTACGAATATATTTAATTGTATCAATTTTTTTAAGGATTAAAATGAATAAAATAGATAAAATCTTACCTAAGCTTGATAAAGAATCAGAAGATGGTTTTAAATCTCCTAATGTTTCTAAAAAATTCACAAAAGATTTTATTAGTTATCTTATGAAAAAAAATAACATAACCAAAGAATCTTTAAATATAATTATTGATGAATTAAATAATGATAATAGTTAGGTCGGTGATATTTTGAGTAAACGAGCGGCCATATATGCCAGAAAGTCACGAATATCGGAAAAAGGAGATTCTATTGAAAACCAAATAGATAAATGCAAAAACTATCTTTCTAATATTGAGGTAACTGAATATGAAGTTTTTAAAGATGATGGTTTTTCCGGAAAAAATACTGATAGACCTGCGTTTACAAAACTAATCTCAATGATTAAAGAAAAAAAATTTGATATTCTTATTTGTTACAAATTAGATAGAATTAGTAGAAATGTATCAGACTTTTCATCCTTAGTAAAAGAACTTGAGGAACTGAATATATCATTTATAAGCGTTATTGAAAACTTTGATACTGGTACTGCAATGGGAAAAGCTATGCTATACATAACCTCTGTATTCTCTCAACTTGAAAGAGAAACAATATCACAACGTATATGTGATAATATGTACGCACTGGCTCAAAAAGGATATTGGCTCGGTGGAAGACCTCCAACTGGTTTTAAAAATAAACGTATAACATATATAGACCAATCAAATAAACACCGAAGTCTATCAGTATTACATCCAATAGATAACGAAATCGCTCTAATTCAGTTACTTTTTGATAAGTACTTGGAATTAAAAAGCTTAAGTAAACTTAATAAATATTTACTACAAAATATGATTAAAACACCGACTGGTAAAGATTTTACCAAAAGTACTTTAGGTAATATTCTTAGAAATGTAGCTTATGTTAAATGTGATAATGAAGTACTTAAATACCTTCATTCCCAAGGGTTCAACACCTATGGTACTCCAAATAACATAAATGGAATGCTTATCTATAAAAGACATAAAGGTAAAAACTCAGGATATCATGATAAGAACCAATGGATATATGCAATATCTTCTCATGCAGGTATTATTACATCTGAGAAATGGTTAGCAGTTCAAAACCTACTAAACAATAATTATAATAAAGCCCCAAGAACAAATTCAAGTACTAAAGCCTTGCTTACTCCTTTGCTTAGATGTAGTGAGTGTAACTCAAAAATGAGACTTGTATCTGGAACTCCAGCAGGGCCTAATAAAATTCGACCTTTATACTATAAATGTTGTTTAAAAGCTAATAGTGGAAATTCTCGGTGTAATAGTAAGAATATACGAGTAGACATCTTAGATACAGTAATTGTCGAAAAGATAAAAACTATATTATTGGATAAAAACGAACTATTGTCAGAACTTATTTTAGCCAAAAATAACTTAGAGTCTTCTCCTAAAATTGGAAGCCAAAAATCTTTACTAAAAAAACGTTCAAAAATCAATTCAATGATTGACAATCTAATGAATAATATTGCATCAACTACTAACACTGATTTGGTTCAAATTTATAATGATAAGATTGTTTCACTAAAAGTGGACTTAGTAAAAGTTGAAAAAGAACTTATTGAAATTGATGAACAATTATCTTATCAAGAAGAGATAATTAATAATACTGAATCATTTATTCAAAGTTTAAAGAATATTTCTGATACCATTGATACAGCATCCATAGAAGATAAAAAAAATTTTATCAACTCAATAATTCAAACTATAATTGTTAACAGTAACACTGGAAAAGTGATAGTAAAATTTAAAGCCCTCACTTAAGAGAGCTTTACTAAAGACAAAGGAGACATAAGTATACTATGAAAACTAACAAATCTAATACATCGCATTTTAGTACAAAGAACATCAGCTCTAAAAACAAACATTCCAGAATTCCAAAGATAGGTTTCCTTAACTAAAAAGTCTTTAGCAACTTCTACGTTTGGTTTTTCTGTAAATCTAGCTACCTTATAAGTGGCAATATTCCCACTAATTCTTTCTCCCATTTCAATATATCCATACCCTGTTTCTGGTCTAGTTGGCTCTATTCCTAAAGTAACTATTCCTCTTCTTCTATTAGCTAGCTCTACAGCTTGATTTAATGTTTCTACATAATTTTTTTCATTCTCAATATAATGATCTGATGGAAGAACAACCATAACTGCATCTCCATCTTTCTTTAAAAGCTTAACAGCTGAAAGACCTATACATGTAGCAGTTTCTTTATTACTTGGTTCAGTAAAAACATTTTCTTCTTTAATATCACTTAACTCGTTTCTTATTTTATCTTCATAGTCTCTATTAGTTACTACATAAATATTCTCTCTACTTATTAAAGGTACGATCCTATCCACAGTATTAACTAAGAAACTATTATCGTTAATTAGCTTTAAAAACTGCTTTGGTTGATCGGCTCTTGATAGGGGGTATAGCCTACTTCCCTTTCCTCCAGCTAAAATCAGCCCGTATATCACAACTTTTCAACTCCATGTAATGTTATATTATAGTATATGAACTATTTATCACTTTGTGTATTTAATAATTTTTTCCATTTTCATTTTAGATTCTTGACATTTTTACCTTTCCAATTTATTATAAAAATATAATCAAATATAAATTTCTTTTATTAAGAGGGAGTAGTTTAAAATATAGCATCAACAATCGCGGTTATTTTAACCTGGTGTTATATGCCTAATAATCAAGGTTACCAGACTTTTAATATAATTTTCGCAACGCGTAAATTATATTAGGGGTCTTTTTTTATTACTCAAAAAAGGAGAGAAGATATTATGGACAAGTTTTTTTCAAAATCAGCCACGGATGTTTTAAATCGCTTCAACGTGACTAAGGAAGGTTTATCTACTGAACAAGTAAATAAATCAAGAGAGGAAAATGGATTTAATGAATTAACAGAAAAAAAGAAAAAGAGTGTATTAGTTGTTTTCTTAGAACAATTCAAAGACCTTTTAGTAGGGATATTAATAGTAGCTGCACTTATTTCTATGGCTACAGGAGATGCTGAAAGTACCCTTGTAATTTTTGCTGTTATTATTATGAACGCTATTTTAGGTACAGTACAAAACGTAAAGGCAGAACAGTCTCTTAATAGTTTAAAAGCACTTTCTTCACCTAACGCTAAGGTTATAAGAAATGGTGTAAAAATAGAGATACCTTCAAGGGAAGTTGTTCCTGGAGACATAGTTGTATTAGAAGCTGGAGACCTAGTTGTTGCAGATGGTAGAATAATTGAAAGCTTCTCATTACAAGTAAATGAAAGTGCACTTACTGGTGAATCTGAAAGTGTTAATAAATTTGAAGATGTAATTGACAGTGAGGAAGTTGCACTTGGTGACCAAAAGAATATGGTATTCTCAAGTTCACTAGTTACTTATGGACGTGCTCTTATTGTAGTAACAAATACTGGTATGACAACTGAACTTGGAAAAATAGCTACTTTAATGGAGCAAACTAAAGAAAAGAAGACTCCCCTTCAAATAACTTTAGATGATTTCAGTAAAAAACTCGCTACAATCATCTTAATAATTTGTATTATTGTATTTGGTTTAAGCGTATATAGACAAACTCCTGTATTAGAATCATTAATGTTTGCTGTTGCACTTGCTGTTGCTGCTATTCCTGAAGCTCTAAGCTCTATTGTAACAATTGTACTAGCTTTAGGTACTCAAAAAATGGCTAAAGAAAATGCAATTATTAAAAACATTAAGTCTGTAGAAGGACTTGGTTGTGTATCTATCATCTGTTCAGATAAAACAGGTACATTAACTCAAAATAAAATGACTACAAAACAAATTTTTGTTGATAATAGCTTAATTGAATCAGAAGATATAAAGTTCAATGATAACTTAGTTCAAAAGGATTTAATGAGAGCCGCAATTCTTTGTAATGACTCCACTTCTGTAGATGGTAAAGAAATAGGTGACCCTACTGAAGTTGCTCTTGTTAACTTAGGACATGTTCATTCATTAAAGGAACAGGATGTAAGAGATGAATTTAAGAGATTAAAAGAAATACCTTTCGATTCAGACAGAAAATTAATGAGTACATTGCACTACATAGATAATAAGTATGTTATGTATACAAAAGGTGCATTAGATGTTCTTCTTGATAGAACTACTCATATAAGAACTTCTGAAGGTGTTAAAGAAATAACTCAATCTGATAAAGATAGAATTTTAAATACAAACCAATACTTATCAGAAAATGGTCTTAGAGTTCTTTCTTTTGCCTATAAGGAATTAGATTCTGAAAAAGAATTAAGTTTAGATGATGAAAACAACTATACTTTCTTAGGATTAATATCAATGATAGACCCACCAAGAGTTGAGTCTGCTGAAGCTGTTAAGGATTGTATCATGGCAGGTATTAAACCAATTATGATTACTGGTGACCACAAGATTACTGCTTCTGCTATTGCTAAACAAATTGGTATTCTTCAAGAAGGTGATATGGCTGTAACAGGTCTTGAACTTGATAAAATGTCTGATGAAGAATTAAACGAAAAACTTTCTCATATATCTGTTTATGCTAGAGTTTCACCTGAAAACAAGATTCGTATAGTAGATGCATGGCAAAATAAAGGAAAAATTGTTGCTATGACAGGTGATGGTGTTAATGATGCTCCTGCTTTAAAGCAAGCTGATATTGGTATTGCAATGGGTATAACCGGTACTGAAGTTTCTAAAGATGCAGCTTCAATGATTCTTACAGATGACAACTTTGCTACAATAGTTAAGTCTATTACTAATGGTAGAAATGTTTATAGAAACATAAAGAACTCTATTAAGTTCTTACTATCTGGTAATATGTCAGGTATAATAGCTGTTTTATATGCTTCAATCATGGCTTTACCAGTACCATTTAAAGCTGTTCACTTATTATTTATAAATCTATTAACTGATTCACTTCCTGCTATTGCAATAGGTATGGAAAAATCAAATAAGGATCTATTAAAGGATAAACCTAGAGATAGCAAAGAATCTATCTTAACAAAAGACTTTATGATAGAAATAGCATTTGAAGGCTTATTAATTGCACTATTTACTATAATTGCTTTCCACATTGGTTTATCTACTGGAAACAAGGAAGTGGCAAGCACAATGGCATTCTCTACTTTATGTTTAGCTAGATTATTCCACGGATTTAACTGCAGAGGTAAAAAATCTGTATTTGCCCTTGGAGTATTCTCTAACAAGTTTAGCTGGTATGCATTTGGAGCTGGATTAGTATTCTTAAATGCAGTACTATTTATACCACCACTACAAAACTTATTCCAAGTTGCTAGCTTAAGTGGTTCATTAGTTTTAGCTATATACTTGTTAGCTTTCTTCCCAACACTTATAATTCAAGTGTACAAGGTATTTGCTAAAGATAGTGATAGATCTGAAGAAAAAAATGCAGAAAAAAATTTAAGTATTTAATACAAAAGTAGCTGTTGATTAATTCAACAGCTACTTTTTCCCTTCTTACCTCTTTACCTTCTTACCTTAATTATATTCTTATATCCAACATATGTAGTTAAGAAGTATCCTCCATAAACCATTATAATTATTATTGCAGTAATTATAGCTGATACTAAAATACTTGATGCCCCAAACATAGATATCACTTTACTAGCTACTATAATTCCTACTATAGAGTGAATTATAGCAATCGTAAGAGGCATCATAAAATATATAAATACTTGTGAAAACACTGCTTTATTGATATCCTTACTCGATGTTCCTATCTTCTTTAACACTTCATATCTTTCTATATTATCACTTGCTTCTGATAATTGTTGAAGTGCTAATATTGCTGCACTTGATATTAAAAATATTACTCCTAGATATATACCTATATACATTACTGTAACTGACATTCCAACGCTTGCGTCATAAGCCATATCTCTAGTTTCCCCTAGAACAAATCCATATTCATCATAGCTATATTTTCTTGTTGTAAATCCCGCAAATACATCATATATTTCATTCTCTATCTTTTCAGACTTCTCCTTATAATTACCACTTAAATAAGTAGTACTTATCTCCATATCCTTTACTACTTCATCAGGTAATACAGCTACCATAAACTTCGTTGCTAATGCACTTGTTTCTAAATTATCTTTCAAAGCTTTTTCATTTATAATCCTATAATCATTATTACTAATTCTGATTGTTTTATTATTTTCTATAAACTTATTCACAGCCTTATCATAATCATTCACATTTGATATTAGAATAACTTCATCTTTTTGTGGATTAAATGTACTTTCTCCAGCCATTGCTCTTAACTTATTATAATCTGATATTGCAATACAATCTAAATTCTTATCATAAAAATCCAAATTCTTTTTAACTTTATCATTTCCATAGTTATATATATACTGCTTAATTCCCTCATCACTTGTATACAAGTTATATGAAAGATATTCTCTAAAAGTATTATTATAATCAAGTCCTATTTTATCTAAAGATTTTGATATATTAGTAATTTCCTCATCCTCCGTTGAAAATGAATAGAATGTCACATCATAAGGAGTGTTATTTTTTAAAGTTGTTTGTAAAGAATTCTTAAAACTTACCCCTGTAGATAAAAGAGTAATTGTTAAAAATAACATTAAAGAAATAACTGACATAGAGATATATGTAGTATTCACCTTACTATTTATCTGCCTTAGAACAAACATATTTAGATTCTTCAAATAAAATTTCTCACTTTTTTCTAATGCATTAATTAAGAAACCAGATAAAGATAAAAACAATAATACTGTCCCTACTATACCTAAGATAACAGAAACTTGAACATAGCTAATTCCATTATCAAATCCAAATTTTAAAATTATTAAATAGGCTACTCCTATTAAAATTATTGATAATAGAAATAATAAAAACGATACTTTCGTACTCTTTATTTTTATACTTTCATTTTTTCTTCCTGCTCTTAATAAATCTATTAACTTATATTTAGAAATTACCAAAGTATTAAATATCATAACAAGTATAAATATTATCCCAAAATATAAGGACGTCTTTATAGCTGCGCTAGGGGAAAATACGAAATTGAACTTTGACACATTTACTTCAAATAGTTTTGATGTAAATAAAGATAATCCTTGAGATACCACTACTCCTGCTATAAGACCAAATCCAAGTGATAAGAGTCCAATTAAAAAGGTTTCTTTTATTAATAGATAGGATATCTTTCTTTTTCCCATACCTAAGGTCATATATAAACCTATTTCTCTTTTTCTTCTTTTTATTAAAAAATTATTTGCATATATTATTAAAAATCCTAATATAATTGATACAAACACTGATGTCATAGAAATTATTTTAGAAAGCATTTGTATTATTTCAGCTTTACTATTTGTAACATCCATCATTGCCTTTTGTGATGATATAGAATTAAAAGAATAAAATATACATACAGCAAAAGTTAACGTTAAGAAATATATTACATAATCCTTAAAACTTCTTTTGACATTTCTAATTGACATTTTAGAATACATTATTTGTGTCACCTCCAAGTAAGGTTACAACCTCAATAATCCTATTAAAAAACTCTTTTCTAGAATCATTTCCTCTAATTAACTCATTAAATACTCTTCCATCTTTTATAAATAGAATTCTATGGGCATAGCTTGCTGTAAAAGCATCATGTGTAACCATAAGTATTGTAGCCTTCATTTCCTCATTTAACTTTTCAAAGGAATCTAATAATAATCTTGAAGCTTTAGAATCTAAAGCTCCAGTAGGTTCATCAGCTAATATTAAAGATGGATTAGTAATTATAGCTCTAGCTGCTGCAACCCTTTGCTTTTGTCCCCCAGACATTTCATATGGAAACTTACTTAAAACCTCTTCAATATCTAGCTTTTTAGCAACTTCTAAAACTCTATCTCTTATATTCTTAGCTTTTTTCCCCTCTTGGATAGTTAATGCTAATGCAATATTCTCAAAAGCAGTTAAAGTATCTAAAAGATTAAAGTCTTGAAATATAAAACCCAATTCTTCTCTTCTAAACTTTTCTATACTTTTAGACTTTAACTTAGTTATTTCCTTACCATTTATTTTAATATTTCCTGTTGTTACATTATCAACAGTAGAAATACAATTTAACAATGTAGTTTTACCACTTCCTGAGGGTCCCATTATTTCAACAAATTCCCCCTCTTCTACATTAAAACTAATGTTATTAATAGCTTTTGTAACATTCCCCTTATTTCCATAATATTTTTCTATATCTTTAACTTGTAAAATCTCTTTCATTTTAATTCCTCCATCTATCATCTTTAAGCATATTTTATAATTATTTTATCTTTTGTAGTATTGATTAACATTACTCTTATCTTTCATTTTTGAAAGATAAAAAAAGAAGCTACTTAAATAGCTCCTTCTTATTCAACGGAAATATTATATCTACATTGGTCCATTTATCCTTTTCTGATGACACTTCTATCCCTATAGATAACTTTTCACAAAGACTTTTACATATATACAACCCCATACCTGTAGATTTACCATAGACTCTTCCATTTTCTCCTGTAAATCCTTTATCAAAAATTCTTTTTATATCCTTTTCTGAAATTCCTACACCATTATCTTTTATAGATAAAATCACTTTTGTATCTTTTGAAATAGATTTTATCTCTATCCTAGGATCATTCTTATTACAGTATTTTATAGAATTAACTAATATCTGATTTATTATAAATTCGCACCACTTAGTATCACTAAATACATTTTCATTAACTTCACTTAACTCTAGCTTGATATTTTTATTAATAAAATCTTTGTAGTTTTTTCCTATTATCTTTCTAACTACATCTCCTAATGAAAACTCTTTGATTATATAATCTTTACTGGCATCCTTGCTCCTAGAGTAATATAATACTTGATCCACATACTCTTCTACTTTGCTAATTTCTTCTTTTATGCTATTTGTTATTTCATTTCTATTATTATCTATTATTAGTTTACTAGATGCTAAAGGTGTTTTCACTTCATGAACCCATGTCTCAATATACTCTCTATACTCTATTTGCTTTCTTTCATATTCTTTTAAAAATTCATGCATATCTCTATTGGTATCAAATAAAATTTCATATAAAATTTCTCCATCAATAAAGTCTGGTTTATGTATTAGCTCTGATAATAAAAACTTTTTATCTAAATTATTTAAAAGCTCTATTGTTGAAGTATAGTATTCTCTCCTTTTCCAATATTCAATTATTAAAAGTGATGTAATTGGCATACTCCAGGCTAAAATTACTATAATTACATATTCACTCTTTATATTTAAAAATAATAAAAATGCCGAAAAAGTTAATAGAAGAAATAAGTTTACTATTAAAAACATTCCTTTATCTCTTAAATATATTTTCAAACTCATATTAATATATAACCTAATCCTCTCCTAGTTTCTATAACATTCTTCAATCCTATTTCCTCTAATTTCTTTCTTAATCTAGTTACATTTACAGAAAGAGTATTATCATCTACATATGCTTCTGAAGACCATAAATACTCCATTAGTTCATCTCTTGACACTATCTTTTCCTTATTTAATATTAAATAATTCAATATTTTTAGTTCATTCTTAGTAAGCTCTGAGATATTATTGTTGTAAGATATACTCCCACTAGATAAATTCAAATTAAGTCCATTATGCGTTAATAATTGAGATGTTGAATTATTAACCCTTCTTAATATAGAACTTATTCTAGCTAATAAAATTTGAGTATTATATGGCTTAGTTATAAAATCATCTGCCCCTAGGTTCATACTCATCAACTCATCCATCTCACTATCTCTACTTGTTACAATAATAATAGGTACATCTGACTTACTTCTAATCTCTCTACAAATATAATATCCATCAAAAACAGGTAGATTAATATCTAACAATATTAAATCTGGATTTTCCTCAAAAATATAATTAATTATATTATTAAAATCTTCAGGCACTTTAACATCATAACCATATTTGCTTAGAAACTCTTTTAACTCGTTTCTAATCTTCTCTGTATCCTCAACAATAATAATCTTTCGCATTCTTCCTGCTCTCCTTTTATATGTATAGAGAAAGATTATACACCCTTCTCATATAGTTTATCTAAAAAAACTTTTATTTCATCCTCTTCTAAAAAAATTTGTCCTAAAGTTCCATGTTTTAAATCCACTTTTCTCAAAGAATGGAAATCAGAACCTGCTGTATATATAATTCCTCTTTCTTTTGCAATATTAGTAAAGTATTCAGTTTCATTTTCTTTATTCCTATAATATTTAGCTTCAATGCCATCAAAATTCAAATTAATTAATCCATTAAAAGCCTCTATTTTTAATAAGGTTGGATGTGCTAAAACAACAAAAGCTCCATAATGATGTAAAAATTCTATTCCAGCAGAGGTGCTTATCTTCCCTCCCTCTGATTTGAAACTTAGTTTTCCTTTATGATATATCTGGCACTCTTTAAATTTTCCTTTTCTCATAGAGTTAAGCATCTTTTTAAACTCTTCATCTTCATATCTACCATCTTTAAAATATCCAAGTATATGAACTCTATTTCCTTTATATCTAGTTGACAGTTCAATACCTGGAATGACTTTTACTCCATGAATCTTTCCAACCTTTATTGCTTGTTTATTTCCTGATACAGTATTATGATCTGTTAAAGCAATTATATCAATTTTTCTTTCCTTAGCTAATAAAATAATTTCTCCTGGCTTAAGCTCACCATCTGATTCAGTTGAATGTATATGAAAATCCCCTTTAGTATACATATTACTCCTCATTGAATTAAAGCTATATTATTATTCTATGAACTAAATATTTAACTTCTAATAGAAATTTATTTTATCACCATTAATTTCTCTATCATAAAATAAAATATAGAATATTTATTGAGGAACTTTAAGATGAAAACATTAGTTGCAATTTTTTCTGTTACAATAACAATCGCTTGTTGCTTAACTAGTCTTTACTTAAAAAACAAATTAAAATAAATAATAATAT